>Ga0315274_10001427_pt1 | contig 36647 bp, 32 predicted proteins | sample YL17G02_20_MG_FD_203700 | JGI IMG/M metagenome (GOLD analysis project Ga0315274, IMG submission 203700) | Sediment microbial communities from Yellowstone Lake, YNP, Wyoming, USA - YL17G02_20 | ecosystem: Environmental > Aquatic > Freshwater > Lake > Sediment | place: USA: Wyoming | collected...
TGAGCAATACGGTTGTTCAGACAATTATTGACGATGACAAACGGGGGAGAGTAATGAGTTTTTATACGATGGCATTTATCGGGACCGCCCCATTTGGCAGTCTCTTAGCAGGAAGCGTCGCTTCTAAAATCGGTGCGCCGAACACCTTAATTATCAGTGGCGCTTTTTGTATATTAGGGGCAATAATATTTATTAAAGAACTTCCGGAAATCCATAAACACATCCGACCGATTTATATCAAAATGGGTATAATCCCTGAAGTCGCTTCAGGTATCCAAACCGCATCACAACTAACAACCCCGCCCGAAGATTAATAATTTACATTTCACGTTTCAGGTTTCATGATTTCCAATCTGTAGTCTTAGAATCTTCTAATCTGCAATCTTCCAATCTTAGAATCGCTACATGCTTCAAGCTTCACGCTTCAGGTTGTTAACCTTAGAATTGACTTAGGAGTTTAGCATTGACAGAATATATTATTAGGATAGAATGATAGAAAATCTATGCCTTACATACCTAAATTTTCTATAACATTAAATATTAATAACACGCTAGTTGAAATTGAGCGTGTGCGCGGATTTCTTGATGCGATAAAACTCAAAGAAGAATTGTTCTCCGATTTGCAAAAGGAAATATTAATCCTTGAAACTCATTATTCAACTCACATTGAAGGAACTGCATTAAGTCTTGACCAAGCCAAAAATATCTTAGAAGGAAATAAGGTAAAAGATGTAAATGCCGATGATAGAAAAGAACTATTAAATTATAAAAAAGCGATGGGTTTTGTTTCAAAATATCTCGGTAAAAATGACCCCTTCACCGAAGGTTTAATTCGAGAAATACATAAAATTCTTGTTAAAGATGTTCGGGGTGAAAAAGCCGACCCTGGCAATTACCGAAAGATTCAAAACTATGTTGTCAATTCGATTACCAAAGAAATTATCTATACACCACCGCCTTCATTAGAAGTCCCGCATTTAATGAGAGAACTTGTTGATTGGTTAAACGATAGAAAAAATATATCGCCAGTTATTGTCGCTGGTATCGCGCAGTATCAATTTGTTCATATTCATCCATTTCTTGATGGTAATGGCAGAACCGCGCGGCTCTTATCAACATTAATTCTTTACAAGACTGGATATGATTTCAAACGACTTTTCACAATTTCTGTGTATTATGATAAAGACCGTCCTGCGTATTATCAAGCAATTCAATCAGTCCGAAACAACAAAATGGATATGACGAACTGGATTGAATATTTTATTGAAGGATTAAAAATTCAGATGAAAGAAATACAACTTAAAGGTGAAAAAATAATGTCGGCAGATGCATTAATAAAAAACTTACAAGCCTACAACTTAAATGCTCGACAGGAAAAGATTATGAGATTTCTTGTCTTAAACAAAAGAATTGATAATTTAAAATGTCAGAAACTTTGTAATAGTATAAAACGAACCGCAACCAGAGATTTAACGCTACTGGTCGATAAGGGTCTTATCGAAAGAATTGGCGAAAAGAAAGGCACCTATTATAAACTTGCCTCAAGACCCATTTTAAAATAAGGGACATTAAGGGACATTAATAAGGGACATTAAGCGACATCATTAAAGGACTAATCTTAAAATCGTTCTTTAATAATCTGCGTAATCAGCGTAGCTAATCTTCTTATCTGTAATCTTTTATCCTTTCAATCTTGAATTCTTCAAATCTTACAATCTGCAATTTTCCAATCTTACACTCTGTTCCCTTCCAATTTTACAATCTGTAATCTTCCAATCTTAGAATTATAGTCTGCCGTAGGTAGCAAGCACTTGACATATACTTTTTTATACATAAAGTATTAGTAAAATCAAATGCTACCATTCATCCAGAGATATTTAGCTGAGAACATAAACTCTCAAAAAATGGCAGGTAACCTGCATCGTTTATCATCAGTATTAGCAAAATCTACAATTGATTTAAATCCTCATCAAATCCATGCTGTTTTATACGCATTTAATAGTCCGCTTGCTCGTGGTGCTATTCTTGCTGACGAGGTTGGTCTTGGGAAAACTATAGAAGCAGGAATAATTATTGCTCAATTATGGGCTGAGGGGAAAAAAAGAATATTAATATTATGTCCTGCTTCACTGCGAAAGCAATGGCAGGACGAACTATTGACAAAATTCGGATTAGAGTCTGAAGTATGGGATGGTCCATCTTTTATTGGAACAGTTAATACTGGAGAAAAAATACCATTAACTTATGATGGAATCTTTATAATTTCATTACAATTTGCCTACACACATCTTCAGTTATTAGAAAAACAACCTTGGAACTTAGTCTTAATTGACGAAGCTCACCGTTTTCGAAGAGTTTATAAAGGACGCGATGCTTCAAAAATGGCTTATGAAATAAGAGAAGTAATAAAAGATAAACCTAAAGTTCTACTCACTGCCACACCTTTACAAAATAATTTAGAAGAGCTTTATGGAATTGCAAGTTTTATTGATGATAAATTACTCGGAACACCATATAGTTTCAAAACCAGATACGTTGACCCTATTAAATCACAATCAGAAGTTGCTGGGGTTCGACTTGAGGAATTGCGAAAATTGATAAAAGGTGAAGAAAATGAAAATGTCTTTGCTATATCAGGGATAATAACTCGGACTTTGAGAAAACAGGTATTAGAATATGTTCCGTTTACGGATAGAAAATCTATTACATTTGATTTTACACCAACTGATGAAGAAGTTGAGTTATACGAAAAAGTGTCTGCCTATTTGCAAAGACCAGAAGTTGCTGCAATAGCCACAACACAAAGAAATTTAATGATTTTAGTTTATCGAAAATTACTTGCAAGTTCGTCTTTTGCTATTGCTGCGACCCTGAATAAACTCATAGAAAACTTGCAGCAAGAACTTGATTTAAGAGACCAAGAAAAAGAAGTAGAAATAAACCCGGAGTCTATTGAAGATGAAGGGCTCGAAGAAGAACTTGAAGAATCTGAACTTGAAGGTATAGAACAAAAGACAAGAAAAGAGAGACGCCGTGTTGATAAAAAATTCACCAATGAAGATATAAAGAGAGAATTAGAAGAATTACAAGAATATCACAATTTAGCAAAAAGTATAACAAGAAACACAAAGGGCGAGGAGTTAATTCGCGCCTTGCAAAATTTATTTGCACAAGCAAGAATAAATAAATATCCTGAAAAGGCAGTTGTTTTTACTGAATCAACAAGAACACAAGAGTATTTATCTGGTCTTTTTCGTGATGCAAGCATTAGCTTCACTCAATTTAATGGCTCAAATAGTTCCCCTGAAGCACGTAATGCATTTATCAATTGGCGAAAAGATAATCCAGAATCAGCCAGCGTTGGTTCTTTTAATGCAAATGTCCGACAAGCTCTAATTTATGAATTTAAGAAAAACTCTCAGGTACTTCTTACAACCGAAGCAGGTGCTGAAGGGTTAAACTTACAATTCTGTAATATTGTTGTAAATTACGATTTACCTTGGAATCCACAAAGAGTCGAACAAAGAATCGGTCGTTGCCACCGCTATGGACAAAAATACGAAGTCGTTGTAGCGAATTTCCTGAATATTAGAAATTATGCAGACCGACGTGTTTTACAACTTTTACAGGAAAAGCTGAATCTCTTTGATGGTCTTTTTGGAACTTCAGATGAAATATTAGGTGCGCTTGAATCAGGATTAGATTTTGAAAAGAAAATATTAGAAATTTATCAGAGCTGCAAGACTCCTGAAGAATATGATATTGCGTTTGCTAAACTTCAGGAGAAACTCAAAGAGACAATTTCAGCTACGACACTTGAATATCGAACAATGTTATTAGAAAACACTGACCAAAGTGTTGCTAATCTTTTCAGACAAACTAATTTAGAAAGTAAACAAATTATATCTGATTTTGACAATGACCTTCTGCGCTTATGCAGACTATCTTTAGGTCCAAAACTTAAACCTACTAATGATAATGCAATTTTTACAGTTGATGGTTATGAATTTCCGGTTGTTTTTCGTGAACTGAAAGATGAAGAGCAAGGCAAAATATCTCGTGCTCACAAAGACCATCCTATCATCAAAAAAATGATTGAAGATGCGCTTTTAATCCAGACTAAGCCAATTCCGTCTATTACATTTAATCTAAGCCATCACGATAAGAAAATCTCGCAACTTGAAAATGCTATTGGAAAGGAAGGTTTTATTTACATATGGAAATTAAAGATTTCAGGAATCGAAACAGAAGAAATCATAGTCCCCTTGGCATTTCTTAAGAATTCAGATGACTATCAAAGTTTAGATTTTACCGTTGCTACGGAATTATTAACAGTGGAAGCAAAAGATAACAATAAGACATTTGATACTTCACCCATCAAAAAAGATACACTTTTATCAGTTTGGGAAACATGGAAAAAGCCGGTATTAGATAAATATTATAAAAGAAACGAACGCCTATTTGACCGCGAGACCGACAGGATAAATCGTTATTATGATAATTATACTTTACGCATTGAAGATAGAATGCGAAAGTTAGAAGAGGAAAAAATTGAGGTGAACCGAAAACGTGATAATTCATCAGACTATGATGAACGTCGAGCATTACAGAAAAGATTGCAGGATATTGTAATTGCTATTGACAAAGTCCAAATCGAACAATTAAAATTAAAGCAAGAAGCGACTATTTTACGAAAAAAAGACTGGGAAGCGTTAGAGAAAAAGCTGGAGCTAAAAATCGATGAAGAAATGATAGCGGTTACTCATTATGAGATAAAATAATAATGGAAAATCATCAAGATAAACAAAGAAAACAAGACTTAGGTATTTTCTACACACCGCCAGAGGTTGTAAATTTTATCTTTGATATATTAACTATCTGGAAAGATAAGGAAGATAAGAAAAAAGGCAGTTGGGAAAATCGTAATCACTATCCATCTGTGATTGATCCCGCAGTTGGAGAAGGTATTTTCTTAAAAACCGCTCTTGAAAAGGGATTTACAAAACCAGATTGGATTTTTGGTTTGGATATAGATGAAAATGCGGTTAGTGAGTGGAAGAAAATAAATTTACTTAAAGAATTTGGTGGTAAAGAAAATGATTTGGAAGCTCACTTTTTCCATCAGAATGGATTGGATAAAATTCATTGGGAGCAACACAAAAAAAAATATAGAAGTAAGCTAAAACAAGAAGACATAAAAAATCAACAATTTGATGCCGTGGTCGGAAATCCTCCTTACGGTGGATTAGGTATATATCAAGATATGAAGTTATTATCGCAGGCAATTTTTGGTGCTGAAAAAGTGCAAACAATTAGTAAACAGGTTTTAAATGACCTTTTCGGTGGTGAAAATGTTAAACAGTTCAAAGAATCCAAGACAATTCATCGAAGTATTAGTTTAACAAAACAAAGGTTATTAGAGTTAAAAGATTTATCAGCATCATTACTTAATTATGAAATCTGGAAAGATGAAAAACTTAGAGTTAATAGAAGAGACTATCAGGTTCATATTAATAGCATTCCTTTTAATTTAAAATACGTATTAGATATTAAGGAAATTGAAAAATTGAAAGCGTTCCCAATTGAGATTTTGTTCATCGAAAGATTTATACAATTAGCTAAACCAGGGAGATGGATTGCTATCATTATTCCCGATGGTATTCTTACAAACTCAAATTCTCATTATGTTCGTGAATTTATTGCTGAAAAGACAAAAGTTGAAGCGATTGTTTCTTTACCGCGTGAAACATTTAAACACACCGGAACAAGTGCCAAAACGAGTATATTATTCCTACGAAAATATTCTTCTCCGGTCAATCTGAACGATGCAAAGAATCTTGATTACCCTGTGTTTTTAGCATCGGTGAATAAAATATCAGAAAAGAATTTCCAAGAAGTCGTCGAAATTTATAAGAACTTTTATTGTAAGGAGATGTAATTATGAATAAGTCAAATTTGATTCAAATAATACCAGACCAAGATGGAAAAGAAGCGGTAATGGTTAGAGCAGATAAGACATTAAAGGAGATAATAGAGGAGAAACCTTTCAGTAGATTCGATGTAGGTTATTGGCATCCAAATTACGAAAAGATATATAAGCTTTTAAATAGATATAATCCAAAAACTATTAGAGAATTAGAGGGCGATTATTGTGTGATATCAGGTGACCACGTAAGACCTTCGAGAGGAGAATCGAAAGGATATAACTTAGGTACAAGAATTGAATACTATGAGACGAAAGGTTTCTTGACTACTGCCTATGATTATTCAAAAATTAAAGAATGCTCTGCTAATGCATATGAAAGACTAAAAGAAACACGAGTTTATCAAGGAGATATTTTAATTTCTTGCGCAGGAGTCGGTGGCGTTGGAAAAGCAAAAATGTGCATAGTCGCTCATAAACCAAAGCAAAAATCTTGCACAGGTGATGTTTTTATTTTAAGGTTAAAGAAACTTGACTCCTATTACTGCTACGTATTTTTAAATTCTGTTTTTGGTAAGAACCAGATACTTAGGCAACAGGCCGGTGTTGGAACTGTAAATATTAATACTGAACAGACATTAAGTCTATTAATTCCAGAATTAGATATTCAGAGAAATGTCGCACATGAGTACTCAAAAATAATTAAAATTCACGACAAAGCAATGGAAGCAAAGAAAAACGGAGATGATGTAGGGTATAAAAAGAATATAGAAATCGCAGAGAATATGCTTAAAGATTTGATTGCTCGAACTGAAGCTGTAATTCGTGGTGAACGAGACGATGTAATTTAGAAATATGCCTCAAAGACGCTCAGAAGATTCATATATATTTAACGATATCTTACCATTTTTAGCAAGTTATGAATACCCAATTCATGATTCAGAAAGAGTAAAAATAAAGGAAGTTCCAATCTTTAGACCAAGTGGAAAAAGAAGTGGGTCATCACCTGATATTGTGTATTATCATAATGGTGAACCGGTTTTATTAGTCGAAGCAAAAGCCAAACATAAGACACACGAAAAAGCATTGAAAGAGGCTTTGGTGTATTTAAGAAATTTTCCAATAGACCATGAGGAATATGCGCCTTCTGGTTTACCTCCTAAAATACTTGCTACAACAGTTGGAACAGATATTAAATTTTATAAGTGGAGCATTAATTATAAAGCACCTCTTCCTGATTTTGATACCGTAGAAATACAAATTCTTTCTTTCGAAAAATTACTCGAATATTATGGTTTTGTCCATGGATATAAAGCAAGATTATTATCTACGAAAGAATTCAAAATAGATTTTTTCGATGAATTAGTTGCTATTTACAAAAAGGAATTAAATAAAGATAAAATTACACCAAAATTAATCAACAAGGTCGTTTATCAAATATTAAACTTTATCATTTTTAGAGAAAAGTATACCGGTCAATATCCCTATACAGAAATAAGTTTACAAGGTCAAAAAGCTGTAAGGGACCTATTTAATAGATTCGATTTAATTAAGTCGATTGGACCTCTAATTGCTAAAGAGTTTCGAAAATCGATATTACGTGCTTTTCAAGGGACAATCTCTAATCTATACCTTACCGAACCATGTGTAATTTCCTTTATGGTTAGTTTAATCGAACCATTAAAACAAGAAACAAAAGTGTTAGATTTTGAATGTGGTTCTGGTGGATTTTTAGCAGAAGTCTGTAGCAAAGGGGTTAATTTAGAAAACATTCGGGGGATAGATATTGATATTGATGATTTACCTTGTATTATTGCTAAGACTTATTTAGCTATATATCTCGAGAAAACCAGTAAAAACGAAATTGAAGCATTACCAATAAAGCAGGGTAATGGTCTTTTCTATCACGGGGAAAATTGGGATTTGGTAATAAGTAATCCAGCTGGTGGTAATAAGTATGAACACGGCGATGAAGATAAAATAATTAGTGAAGGGTTAATAAATCTAACAGACAGAGAACATCAATTTAGTGAATATGAGTTGTCAATACAACAAGCGGTTAGGTCTGCTAAGATTGGTGGAAAAATATGTTTAATTTTACCTGAGGGATTCTTTTCAAACTCTCAAGATGATTTCTTAAGGAAGTTTGTCACTAAACATTGTAAAATACTAGCGATAATTAGTCTCCCTCGTTTTGCTTTTAGTAAAGGGACATCCGTAGAGAATCCACAGTATGGTTCTCAATCATCATCACAAAAAATGTCTATAATCTACGGAACGAAAATAAGAGAAATTGACAAAGAAAATCCGATTGGCAGTATTGATTTCGACACCTTAAACTACCCAGTATTTTTGGCAAGTATTAGCGAGCCTGAGTCAAAAAAAGGTCGTATTGAAGATTGGCTAAAACCATGTCTAAATAAGGTCATTGAACAATGGCACGAATGGCAAACCAATCATAACCTAAAAGAATTACCACCCGTAATAATTGAGATTCAGGATAAAAAAGCAAAAAGAATTACAACTCCTTCATCTGAAGAGAAAATTCAAGCGAAATCCAAACATAAACAGAAACCTATCCCACCAAAATCCAAAACCAAAATCAGCAAAGATCTGGAAGACCTATTCTAAAATAATATATTTAGGAGACGGAAGGCGGTGTTTCCGTCTCCTCTTGTTAGGCACGATGCACTTAGAAGTAAATCCTAAATCCGAATCCGCCTAAGAAGGACTTGCCCTACAATTTTTAAATCTTCCAATCTTTGAATCTTCGAATCGAATTTCCGAGTGGTGAAAATAATACCCTTGTATAATCCCTGATAGATTCTCGGATAGACTCCCTGATATGCTTTCGGATATGTTTTCAGATAGGTTTTCTGAAAGAAATCGAGATAGATTGATGAATAGATTTTGAAATAGATTTACGTTTAAAATCCTTATTAGAACTTCTATTAAATCATCTGACCCATGCCCGGGGCATACCCCACCACTATCCACTCGGTTGACCGGGACATGTGGGTGGCATGCCCGGGGCATGCCCCTTTAATTAGAGAAAATTCTTGTAAGAGCTGAGTTTGCCGAGGGTAAACCTCGGCGCTACTGTTACTTCCCGAATCGTGTCGCAATGACAACATTTCTTTTAATCTGTGGAAATCTGTGTTCACCCCGCCCTTCTTGATTCTATATACAAATGACAGGCTTGGGTACATATTTTGTTTAGTTTGATTTATCCTACTGGTTTATTAATAGAGAAGGGCGGGGTATATCTGTGGTTTAATTAACCGAAGATTATTATTACCACGGCTACAATTCCGATAAGCCAGCAGTAATATGCGAAATTGTGGAATTGTTTTTTTATAACAATGTTTTTTAATAGTTTTAATGCGACGAGCCCGATAATAAACGGTACGGCAATCGCTAAGATGATAAATGCTATGCTGAAATCACAGGATAAATCTTTAAACATTAATATATTGGCGCCGAGCACAGCGGGTATTGATAAGAGAAAGGAGAATTCAAAGCCATCTACTCTTGATAAACCTAAAAGTAAAGCGATTGATATGGTTGCACCAGAACGGGATATTCCCGGTAATAATGCGATCGCCTGAGCAATGCCGATAAGCAGAGCATCTGAATAAGTTATTTTAAGCTTGCGTTCTTGAGAAAATCTAGTTGTGAATAGGATTAAACCAGTGATTATTAAAAATATTGCAGAATAAATCGGTTGATTAAAGACCTGGTCGATTTTATCTTTAGCCAAATATCCGACAATTCCCGCCGGGATTGTCCCGATTATTATCTTTAATATCAGAGATAAACTATCTTTTTGATGTAATCGGTCTTTTGGATTGAATAAATTAGTAAATATTGAATAAATCTTTATACGGAAAAAGAATAGCAATGCTAAGACCGTGCCAAGATGGAGAAATGCGGTATAAGATAATCTTTGATTCTGGCTAAACCGAAATACGCTTTCTAATAAAGCAAGATGTCCAGAACTTGAAACCGGTAAAAACTCGGCTAAGCCTTGAACAACACTTAAAAAAATGAGAATTATTATACTCATTAGAATTGAGTTGAAAACATTAGATGGATTTTGCCTTTTAATATATTACTTGCGGCGGGAATACCATAATCAAGCTCGACCGTTCCGATTTTTGATATTGTATTCAGACCAATACCATAACCTGATTTAAATTGATAATGTCCGATTTTATTGAATATTGCGAAATCATAAAATCCAAACAGATGGCTGGTTTTACTACTCAAAAAGTTAAATTCATTGCGGGCAAGAAGATATCGAATGGTTGAGAACTCGTTTTCTAAATAACCTCGTAATGTCTTGGTGCCACCTAAAAATAATGAATCCGACATAGATAATTCGTGATTAGAATATAAATTATTTGCAAGTAAGTCAAGTGAAAAATTAGTCTGGTAGGGGAGTTGTAGTAAAAATTGCAGTCGGGCATTGGTTTTAGACAGGATTTGGTTTTGACGGGCAACTGCTCTTGAACCTAATTGAGTTATAAAATCTATCCAATAACCTTTATTAGCATTTATCGGATTATCACGATTTTCGATGGTTAAACCCTGACCTATCCAAAATGTCTCGCTGCCGGTTAAATTTATCGTTCCTGGAGTTGTTCGGTCATACCCGGATGAGAAATTCAAGGTCATATTATCAAAAACCGGAAAATTTAGTCCAACGCTGATATCAGTTTTAGCATAAAACGTATCATAGACAACCTGACTTAAATTGCCCTGTAATGCAAATCCAAAAAGATACGGGTCAAGGTAATTTAAGCTAAAATCGGTATAATGACCATATCGTTCCCAGCCGATATTTATTTTTCTTAAAGTATTAAAAAGATTAGAAAGGTTCAAATGAAAGAAACCGTTTAATTCTTGGTTATTAGGTTGATATGATATTGCCCCGGAAATTTGCTGGTTTTTTCGTTCTTTTACGGTTATACTTAAAATGTAATTTGTGTCGCTCGTTAAAATTCGATAATCGTTAACAAAGAAGTCCTGCGCGGCGATTCGATTTAATTTTCGTTTTATCTCTGATTCGGAATAAATCGCTTTTGGTTTTAATCCGAATAAAGTATTCATTCGGGATTGTTTAGTTTGTGTGCCTGAAAAATTCACTTTGCTAATCCGTATCTCAGAACCTTCAGTAATCTTTAATGAGTATCTAATAGTTTTAGCTGAGTCATTTAGAGAAAAATTCTGGGGCTCGACCGCTGCAAATGGATAACCATTATTTTCATAAAAACCCAATAAGTCTTGTACCTCTTGGTTAAGGATATTCTGTGAAAAATAATCGTATGGTTGTAATATTGAATTAAGTTTTGTCGTCGGTGTATTGCTATTACCAAGAATATCAATTGCGGAAATTTTCGCACGTGGATTTTCCTGTATCCTAAATCTAATTTTTACACCATCCTTTGTTTTAGCAGTCTCATACATTATGCTAGTCCAGAAATATCCCTGGCGGGCATATTCAGATATTATAATATTTTTCCAGACGTCGGTTATTGAGTCGGAGTATGATGAATATGGCTTAAAATTTATTAGTTTTTCGGGTTTACGAAGAAAATGGTTACCGCTAAATTCAATAGTTTTGACGCTTTGAGCAAAAATAATATTACTAATAAATAAGAAAAACAGGATTGTAAAAGCGGGTGATTTTAATGTCCAGCTGGACATTTAAGCATCGAGAAAGAGATACTGCCGCCACTCGGTTGGTATTGTACCGAGGGAAGATACAACAAATGTGATATAGGATGGTTTTTTCGGTCTTTTCAATAACTTTAAACCGGCATGAGCATAAGCCAGACTGCCTTTTTTAGAATTACAATCAGCACAGGCACATACCAAATTCTCCCAAGAATCAACCCCCCCTTTTCCTTTGGCAATTACGTGGTCAGTTGTCATCGGTCCGATTTTTTTACTACAGTATTGACACTGATGATTATCACGGCGCAGGATGTTTCTTTTGCTTAACGGTATCTCTCGACGCGTTAACTTAATAAAACGGTTAAGACGTAAGACACTTGGTAATGGCAGCCAATTACGAATCGAACGGATAATCATGCCATCATACGACTCGACTAATTCAGCTTTACCCATATACATCAAGACCAAGGCCCGCCGCATCCGGCATAACGTTAATGGCTCGTAGTTTTGATTTAGGACCAAAACGTCTTTTTTAAACACGATGGTTTTTATTTTGTAAATTTATAAATGGAGCTGACGGGAGTTGAACCCGTGACCTTTTGACTGCCAGTCAAACGCGCTCCCAACTGCGCTACAGCCCCATTATTGACTTATATTATTCTTAAAATTTGTCGTATGTCAATACTTGATTATAATCAGGAATTATTAACTTACGGGAAAAGATGATTTTTTCTAGCTATTTTATTGTAAGCTAAGTTTAACCCTTGACTTATTTTTTTTTATAGGTTAAATATAAACATAATGTTAAAAGTCAAAAGTCAAAAGTCAAAACTTTTTTATTTTATAGTTATTGCTGGACTTTTGATGGTTAGTTCATTATCGGCGGTAACTAAACCAGTTATTATAAAAGATATTCAATTAGTAAAGCCAATTGTCGGAAATGAAGATTTGTCTGGTGACGGACAGGTGCAAGAAATTTATGCAACGTTAAAAAAACCGTTAGTTGTTCAAGTTCTGACTCGCAAAGGCGTTCCATTACCTAATCAAATCGTGATGTTTTCAATACTATCCGAGCCGAAAGACAATATTTTTACTCGCAAGCAAGCATCTTTATCAATCGAAGCGGTTAAAACTGATAACAGCGGATACGCAAAAACAAATCTTGTTTTAGGTGGAACCCCCGGTGAATATCGAGTGCTGGCTAAGTCTAATGAAAACGCATATATTTTTTCGGTTACCGCTTTACAACAAAGATGGTATCTCATCGTAATATTCGGATTACTGGGCGGGTTGTGTTTCTTTTTATTCGGTCTATATTATGGTTCGAAAGGGTTACGAAGATTAGCCGGTGGCGGTTTACGAGAAATCGTTTTTAACCTTACCCGCCATCGAATATTTGGTGTCGGTATCGGAATGCTCGTTACGACAATCTTCCAGTCATCAACCGCAACCTCAGTTCTTTTAATCAGTTTTGCCAGTACTGGTCTGATTGGCTTATCGCAGGCGCTGGCAGTAATTCTGGGTGCGGATATTGGAACGACATTTACCGCACAAATCCTGGCGTTCAAGCTATTTGATTATGCGTTATTCATAATCATTGCCGGATTCGTTTTAATGAATACTTATAAAAAAGTGAAAGATATTGGTCAGACCATCTTCGGATTCGGACTCGTTTTCTTTGCGATAAAGATGGTGTTTGATGTGTCGGCACCGCTAAAATATTTCCCGGGATTTACTTCAACCGTCATGTCATTCGGTAATTATCCAATTTTAGGAATTATTATTTCAATGATATTTACGTTTTTGGTTCACTCTTCTGCGGCAACAATCGGTATTGCCATTGGTTTAGCATTTTCCGGACTGATCGGGCTTAAATCGGCAATTCCGATTATCCTTGGTGCTAACTTAGGAACGAGTTTCTCACCGCTCTTTGCCAGTCTTAAGGCAAGTCTGGAAGCACGACGGGTTGCGATCGGTCACACTTTATTTAAGCTCTTAATTGTGATTATACTTTTACCATTTATTAATATATTGACAAGTTTAATTTCTCACACTTCAGCGTTTTTACCTCGACAGATTGCCAATGCGCATACTTTGATTAATATTTTTGCCTGTGTTATCTTCTTGCCCTTTCTCAAACCTTATGAACGTTTCTTAAAACGACTTATGCCCGATCGCTTGGCTTCGAAATATAAAGTTGCGCCATTATATCTTGACCCGACCGTCTTGGATACGCCGGCAATGGCATTAGCACAAGCCCATCGAGAGGTTCTGCACATGGGTGATTTAGTGCTTGATATGTATAATAAGAGTCTGCCGGTATTTCTAAATAATGATAAAGATGGAAGGAAGGCAGTTGCAATTTCAGATGACCAGGTTGATATTTTAGAGAAAAATATTACTGTTTATCTCACTCAAATATCTTCCTCAGAAATACCGCCCGAATTATCAAAACGTAATGTTGCATTGCTTTTTATAAACGATGATTTAGAGCATATCGGCGATATTATTTCTAAAGCATTAATGAGCTATACCAAGAAAAAGATTGACAACAGTTTACAATTTTCGGACGAAGGGCTCAAAGAGATTAGTGAATTTCATAAAGAAATTTATGATACTTTACGCATGGCACTCGCCGCATTATCGGCTTGGGATAAGAATATTGCCCAGCAAGTCATTGCCCGTCGTGATTTTGGGAATACCCGATTACAGGAATTACACAATCATCACTTAGAACGATTACGCGCCGGCTTAAAAGAAAGTATTGATACCAGCACGATTCATTTAGATTTTATTTCGGATTTGGAACGGATTAATTTCCACAGCGCAAAAATTGGCTTATCGGTCTTACAAGCATTATCGGAAAACCCAATCGAATTTCCTTCGCAAGAGCAAACCACCTAATAAATATTTTTAAATAATATGTAAGAATTGGAGAAGCGATGGATTGGCTAAAAGAAGTTAAAAAATCGGCCGAGGTAGTTTTCAATGTATTAGGTCAAGGATATTTAGAAGGTGTTTATGAAGAAGCATTAGCCCATGAATTAAGACTTAGAGAAATCCCATACGAACGGCAAAGAAATTTTGAAATGCTCTATAAAGGTTATAAAGTTGGGGAAGGTCGAGCCGATTTAATAATTAATCCGTTATGGTGTGGTAAGGGTGGTAAAGAAATAGTTTTAGAGTTAAAAGCAGTTAAAAAGATTGCTGAATCGCATAAAAGACAAGCTCAAGTTTATATGGTATCTTTGAATATAGACAAAGGCGCAGTGCTAAGTTTTGGTGATGAGATTCTTTTAGAAATTGTAACTAAACCTAAAAGAGTATTTGACCGAACTCCGGCGAAACCTGCCAAGTCGAAAAAAGACTTATCAACGATTCTTAAAGAAGCTACCGAGGGTGTTTATGAGTATTTTGGCGTTGAGTTTATTTATCGAGAAAAAGGTCTTGAAGTATTCCCGAACGCGATTGGAGTTGAGCTAAGACTTAATTGTATAGATTTCTCGTCGGGTATCTATGAAGTTTTGTATAAACATCATCCAGTTTATGAACATACTTTCGATTTTGTATTTAATGATAACTCGGTGGCAAATGTTTATTATTACAAAAAGGATGATGATATATAAGAACAATTAGACGATTTGAAATTCTATAAGAAGCATTTTAAATTAGACAAGGGTTATCTTATTTGCATTCCATCAAAAGAAGGTGATAAAGTCCAATTAAAAGAAGTTTAGTTAAATTGTTATTAGATTCTTAATCTGTGCAAACTTTTTTGGTCCGATACCGTTAACTTCCATTATTCCTTCGATAGATTTGAACTGACCATTTTCATTACGGTAATTAATTATCTTTTGTGCGGTCTTCGGGCCAACTCCCGGTAAAGATTCTAACTCTTCTTGGGTAGCGGTATTGATATTGATTTTTTCCGATTTGGAATGTTCAGCAATATTTACCGACAATGGCACAGATGGTGAACTGAAACCTGAATATAAGTAACGATTTAGCTTAGGAAAATAGATATAATTTCTCTTCTCGAGATATGAGATGAGAATGTCAGTAATTCTATCAGTTAATATTGTTGTGCTTACTGAACCATATATTGATTTTGTTGTGATGAGTGAATATCGTTCTTTTACACTATTTGGCACTGCTTTATAATTACCTAACGAATCAATTATGATACTGAAACCAGAAATAGGTAAATAATTGGAGAGAGTCGCTTTTTTTGATACTAACTGATTAAGTTCTTTTATTGAGATTGTGGTTGAAATTAAGCTGTCGGTTTGGTATGAAATAGTATCCGAGAAAATTACATTGGGTAAGATAACAAAATCAACATTTTTTTCATGTCTAATTACATCACTAACCCAATAACCAAACTGCGGCTCAGCATTATTGACGGTTAAAAATGAAACGATTAATGAGAGTAAAATATTCACTAACGAGAATATTAACTAAAATCAACAGAAAATCAAGTATTCATTACTAATCGCGTATTTTTTGCTAAGTTTTTTATAATTTATTATATTATATTTAATATTGACACTAAGATAAAACCTAATTATAATCTTTAAAAATTTACGGAGGCGTAAATGAAAAGAAATATTAATTATCTTGTTTTATTATTAATTATTGTAACACCAATTTTCGCTCAGCTCGTTGTTCCGTTAGACGCTCGATTACGTGGCGGCAGGATTCATTTTCAAGGTGGTCGCTATGAAAAAGCGTTAGAACAATTTACTCTGGCATTAAAGGATTTTCCAGCCAACGCGGAAGCACGATTCTGGAAAGCAATGGCATTAGAAAAACTTGGCAATTTTAACGAAGCCGCAGCGAATTTTGATACGACCTATAGTATCGCCCCAGAATGGATTGAGAAAACTCAAAAAGACCCGATGTTTCAATATACCGCAGCCAACGCTTTTCTAAAAGCAGGTCAAATATTAGAAAAAGTAGGTAATACCCGTTCGGCAATTATATTTTATAGCCGCGCTACTTTTATCGATATAACAAATCCTCAAGTATTTGTATATCTTGCACAAGCGTTTTCTACTATTGATAGTATTGCCGGAATTCGGAGCGTTGCCGAAAACCTTCTAAAATTCGATTCTCTTAATCCGCAAGTCCCGATACTTTTAGGAAAATTTTATTTTAAGAAGCAAAATTGGGATTCCTCACTGACTTATTACGAACGGTCAATAAGAATCTTCGATAATAGTCAAGCGCAAGCAAAGAAGCGATTGGGCATGGAGTTAAAATTCGACGATGCGAAAACTGAAACCGTCGCGTCGGCACTTATTGAAAAATTTGACACAAAAGCAATCGAATCATATATTAATGATTCTTTAAAAGCAAAGTCAAAATTCCCACAAATCGCCAAAATTGCTAATGAACTTTATCTAACTAATGCACTTTTAAGCAGTAGTTATTTTTACTATGGCTCGTCCGCAATTCAAAAAGCAAATAGTATCAAGGTCGAAAGTCTCCAGCGGAAATATCTAAATACGGCAGGCGAATATTTTACTCGGGTAATTCAATTTAATCTTTATGATTATGATGCAAGTTTTAATTTGGGTCTTACTAAATATCGATCAGGTAATGATGCTGTAGCTGATTCTATTTTTAGATCAATCGCAAGCAAGAGCATGATATCGATAAAAGCTATATCCGATTCGATCTCGAATAAACTAATAAGTATGATTACGACTGAAAATATGGTTAATGGTTATTTTGAAATCACCGGTCCAATTGTTAATAACCTCGATAAAGAATTAGCAAAGAATACCTTTTATACTGGTTTTTGGTATCTCTATTTCAGTTCCTTGAAGAATTCAAAAACTACTCCATCCGCGGCTGATAAAGATAAGATTAGTGTCAGTGGATTAGATCCTTCCGCAATTGAGGAACTGTTCTTATTCTTGGGTGCGACCGAAACAAGCCTCAAAAAATATGACGATGCAATAAAAGTTTTCAATACCGTAATCGAACTAAATCCTAAAAATCTTGACGCCTATCGAAATCTAGCAGTCTGTTATCGTGAAAAAGGTGACCAACAGAAATCTTACGAGATATTTCAACAATACGAAAAATTAAAGAAAGAACAAAAATAATTACTTCAAATTCAAAAAAACCAAATAATTATTATAAAAGAATTACAACTGGTCGTGCTAGATGGAGGGTTGGCGGTCCTCTGTAACCCGAAACCCGCCTATGCGGGATTGATAAGGCATATTGAGGATTATTCAGTTAGATTCAGCTTTAGCTGAGACGGCGATGAAGATTGGGTCCGGCAATATTCTTACCTATAAACCCCGCCAGAACCGGAAGGTAGCAACGGTAAATAGTATTAAGGATAGTTATCGGGAAACCTGGTCAGAGCTCGAATCAGTTACTGCCTCTTTCTGGATATTACGAATTTGCTGCACGACCATAAGTTGATTATAAAATTTAAGATTATAAAATTATAAGATTAAGTAAATGTCAAATTATCAAGTTCTAACATTAAAATATCGTCCGCAAAGTTTAGATGAGATTTGGATTCAAGATCATATCAAAACAACGCTTGAACGTGCGATTGAAACAAATCGCGTAGCACATGCTTATTTATTCACTGGACCAAGAGGTGTTGGTAAGACGACAACCGCGCGAATTTTAGCAAAAAGTTTGAATTGTACGGTTGGTCCGACCATAAAACCATGTCAGGATTGCTCGGTTTGTAAAGAAATCACTAATTCTTCAAGTTTAGATGTTTTGGAAATAGATGGTGCCTCTAATCGTGGAATTGACCAGGTGCGGGAGCTCCGCGAGAATGTAAAATTCTTACCATCGTCATGTCCTTACAAAATATACATTATCGATGAAGTGCATATGTTAACTCAGGAAGCATTCAATGCCTTACTTAAAACTTTGGAAGAACCGCCGGTCCATGTTAAATTTATTTTTGCGACGACTGCTCCTCAGAAAGTTCCAGTAACAATTTTATCACGTTGCCAGCGATTTGATTTTAGAAAAGCGACAGTTGATGAAATCGTTAAGCGGTTAGAATGGATTTGCGAAAAAGAAAATATCAAGATTTCTGAAGATGCTTTGTTCGCAATTGGAAAACGAGCGGACGGTTCAATTCGTGATGGTGAAGGGATGCTTGACCAATTGCGAGTCTATAAATCAGACCAGATTGGATATAAAGATGTTGAAGAACTTCTAGGGATGATCTCATCGGAACGTTTCTTTGAATATACCGACATTCTTTTAGCCGGAAATCCTAAAGAAGCTTATGAGTTTATCGATAAGATTTTCCAGACTGGTTATGATTTTGTCGAGTTCTATTCAGGTCTTTTAGAGCATTTTCGCTTACTCTTAATGGTTAAATTAAATATAAACAGGAATATTCTAAGTGTTGCCCATAGTGAAATTGCTAAATACGAAGGACAATCCAAGAAATTCACGGTAGAAAAACTGTTAGACATTATGGGGCATATTGCGGACAATGAAGAGATGATTAAACGAACAACTGAACCGAAGATTCTATTTGAAATACTATCAATTACATTTGTAAATGGGTTATCAAGTAAACCAAACCCAGCTTCGTTAACCGCGGATAAGAAAACTGACAGCAGTTCAAATTTAAGAACCGCTTGGCAAAACTTTATTGAGACTTTTTCTGAAAAACGACCTTATCTTGCTACTTACTTAGAGACCGCAGTTGTCACGGAATCGACAGATGATAAAATTTTTATTACTTTAACTTCAAAACGAGCAAAAGAATTAATCGATTCTGAAAAAGCTGAACTTGAGTTACATTTTAGTGCGTTATTAAATAAACCCATGAAGATAATAGCTACCTGTGAACCAGAGGAAGAACCTAAAAAAGAAGATGGTAATAATATAAGGTTAGAGAATAAAGAAACAGCTAAGTCTAAGTTATCAGAACCAAGGAGTATTAACGATTCTGATAAAATATTCCGAGATATTTTCCCTGACGGGAAAAAGATTAAATGAAATTCGATATAACTAAACTTTCTCAGGAAATGTCACGTATTCAGGAAGAGTTTGCTCAGGCGTTACAAAAAATTCAAGTTGAAGGAACCTCCGGTGGGGGTATGGTTAAAGTAACGGCGAACGGACAAGGAAATATAATTTCAGTAAAAATCGAGCCAGAATTATTAAAAGGTGAGGTTGATATTGAGATGTTGCAGGATTTGTTTGTTGCGGCAGTTAACGAATCGAAAAATAATGCTAAAGTGGAAGCTCAAAAAGAAATGCAAAAAATTGTCGGTTTTCCAATGTCGGGATTCTTACCAAATAATTTATTTTAGTAATGACAAAAGTCTTAATTAATCTCATTGACCAGTTGACGAAATTACCCGGCATTGGTCGAAAGACAGCACAACGTATTGGTTTTTTCATTTTAAAGTCACAAATTGAAGATGTTGAGCAGTTGGCAAAAACAATCATCGATGCAAAGAAAAAATTACGATTTTGTCCAACCTGCTTTAATCTAACCGACCAGGAAATTTGTGAAATTTGTTTCGATAATAAACGTGACCATAAAGTTATATGTATTGTAGAAGACGCCTCGGATATTCTTTCGATTGAGCGAAGCGTTAAATACACCGGTGTCTATCACGTGTTAGGTGGTGTTCTTTCGCCAATCGATGATGTCGGTCCAGATAATTTAAGAATCAAAGAATTACTTAAACGACTGGAAAAAGATAAATTCATAGAAATCATCATTGCAACCAATCCGACTCGTGAAGGTGAAGCGACTGCTCATTATTTATCCAAACTGCTAAAACCATTTAATCTCAAAGTATCACGAATTGCTCGTGGTTTACCAATTGGCAGTGACTTGGATTTAGCTGATGAAACAACAATATCCGAAGCATTCGTAGGTCGTAAAGAGTTTGAATAAAAAAAGTATAAAGATTCTTGACAAAAATATAATAATTAGATATAATATATCAACTAAACATTATATTTGTATCCCATGAGTAACAATATTAAATGATGTTTCTCAATGAAAAAATAAACAGGAGTAAAAATGGAAGCAGAAGAACTAAAAAAGAAAAAGCTTTCCGAGCTCTATGAAATCGCCAAAAGTCTAAACATTCCCGATTATACAGAAAAAAAGAAACATGAATTAGTTGTAGCAATACTTGAATCAGAGGTTAAGGAAAAAACCGATGCGACAGCTCAAGTTACCGGCGTCTTAGAAGTTCTGGAAGAAGGGTTTGGTTTCTTGCGTTCGCCCGATTACAGTTACCTGCCAAGTTCCGACGACATCTATGTCGCTCCGTCTCAGATTAAAAAATTCTTATTAAAAACCGGTGATACGATTTTAGGTCAAGCGCGCCCGCCTAAAAATAGCGAACGTTACTTTGCCTTACTCAGAATCGAGACGGTTAATAAGGATCCGCTTAATTTAATTCAAGAGCGTATCCCGTTTGACGAATTAACACCGCTATACCCCCAGCAACGTATCGGATTAGAGATTATAGAAAAAAATGACTACTCGATGCGTGTGGTTGATTTATTCGTTCCAATCGGAAAAGGTCAGCGTGGTCTTATCGTTTCGCCACCACGTGCTGGGAAAACCGTATTACTGCAAAAAATTGCTAATAGCATTACTGCTAATCATCCAGAAGTTATATTAATGATTCTATTGATTGACGAACGACCCGAAGAAGTTACAGATATGGAACGTTCCGTCAAAGCTGAAGTCATTAGTTCTACTTTTGATGAAATACCTGAGCGTCACGTTGAGGTTGCCGATATCGTCTTGGAAAAAGCCCGGCGTTTAGTCGAACATAAACGAGATGTCGTGATTCTTCTTGATAGTATCACCCGTCTTTCTCGTGCTCATAACCTGGTCGTGCCACATTCAGGTAGAACTCTATCTGGCGGTCTCGATTCTAATGCATTACAGAAGCCTAAAAAATTCTTTGGCGCTGCTCGTAATATCGAAGAAGGTGGCAGTTTAACAATCATCGCGACTGCACTAATTGATACCGGTTCAAGAATGGACGATGTAATTTTCGAAGAGTTCAAAGGGACCGGTAATATGGAATTGGTATTAGACCGTAAGTTAGCTGACCGCCGAGTATTCCCGGCAATCGATTTACAGAAGTCTGGCACCAGAAAAGAAGAATTACTTCTCTCTGAATTCGAACTTAACCGAATCTGGATTATGCGAAAACTTCTGGCGGATTTGAATCCAGTCGAGATGATGGAATTTGTAATGGACAAGATGCGGCTCACCAAAACTAATGCCGAATTCTTAGACGCAATGAGCGAATAAAGGAGTAGCAATGAAAGAAAAGATTCATCCTAAATATGTTGATTGCATAATTACTTGTAGTTGTGGCAATACGATAAATACCCGTTCCACGAAACCAAAAATAAGCGTTGAAATCTGCTCAGCTTGTCATCCATTTTTCTCCGGCGTGCAGAAAATTATTGACACCGCTGGACGTGTTGAAAAATACCGCCGTCGCTATGCGAAAAAAGCATCAGCACCGAAAAAAGGGAAAGAAACAGAAACTACCTGATTAATTCCGTTTAAAGATAAGGAATATTTATGGCTGATTTTGCAAAAGCAATTGAAGAATTATCAGTTCAATTAAAGTCGATACAGGAGTTTCTTTGAAGTTGATAAGAAAAAGCAAGAATTAATCCTCCTCACTGAAAAGAGTCAAAAGCCCGATTTCTGGCAGGACCAAAAAGCTGCTAGCGAAATCATGACTCAAATACAGAAGCTGTCTGAACTCATTAATTCAATTCAGGCTATCCAAAAAGAGATTGAAGATACTGCTGAAATTGCGACGCTCTTTTCTGCGGATGAACACGCCGAGCATGAAATTAATTCAAATATAACTAAAATTGAGCAAGAACTCAAGGAACTGCAAACCCGAAGCCTTTTTTTAGCACCCGAAGATAGTAAAAAAGCAATTCTAACGATTCATCCTGGAGCCGGTGGGGTCGAATCATGCGACTGGGCAGAAATGTTATTACGGATGTATCTGAAATATTTTGACCGTAAGGGTTTTAAGTATTGGATGTTAGACTACCAACCAGCCGAAGAGGCTGGGATAAAAGATGCAGTGATTGAAGTTTCCGGTGAGAATGCCTATGGATTGTTAAAAGCTGAAATCGGTATTCACCGCTTGGTTAGAATATCGCCCTTTGATGCGAATAAAAGAAGACACACTTCATTTGTTGCGGTCTTTGTTTATCCCGAAATTGAAGATATCGAAGTTACGATTGACCCGAAGGATTTGAAAATCGACACTTTTCGAGCGGGTGGGGCGGGTGGACAGAATGTCAATAAAGTTTCTTCGGCGGTCAGAATTACTCACATTCCGTCCGGTATCGTTGTTTCCTGCCAGAATGAACGTTCACAATTCCAGAATAAAACCAATGCGATGAAGATTATGCGGGCACGGTTGTATAACTATTTCCAAAAAGAACAGGATGAGAAAATTCAAAAATTAGAGGATTCTAAAACCGAGATTGCCTGGGGTCACCAAATCCGTTCTTATGTATTCTTTCCCTATCAGATGGTCAAAGACCACCGTACCGACTTTGAAACCGGTGATCTGCAAAGAGTGATGAATGGCGATTTAGATGATTTTATCTACGCCTTTCTTTTATCCAAACAACATAAAAATTAGCCACTGAGACCCAAAGGCAATAGAGAAAAATTTGACAGGATTAACGGGATTTTTAGGATATAATTTTATTATAGTTTTTATTTTGTGAATCTTATCTGAAATCCTCAGTGGTCTCCGTGACTCTGTGGCAGATACAATATTGACAAATTGAAAATTTAGAGTAAATTAGGTTCTATGGCAAACGACAAAGATAAAGAAGGCGTTAACCCCGCACCTATTTCCAAGAAAGTGACGAACCAAAATGGGTGCAAGGAAGATACCCTAAACCTCAGTAAAAATAGGTGCGGGGTAAAAGTGATTCCGTCAAAGAAAGATAATTTTTCTGAGTGGTATACAGCAGTTGTATTAAAAAGTGAATTAGCGGACTATGCACCGGTTCGCGGTTGTATGGTGATTCGCCCTTATGGTTATAAACTCTGGGAGCTGATGCAGTCACTATTAGATAAGAAATTCAAAGATACTGGTCATCAGAATGCTTATTTCCCATTATTTATACCGGAAAGTTTCTTAAAGAAAGAAGCCGAGCATGTTAAAGGTTTTTCGCCGCAGGTTGCATGGGTAACTCGCGGTGGGGAAGAGGACTTAGCCGAAAGATTAGCGATTCGTCCCACTTCAGAAGCGATTATCTGCAGTATGTATGCTAAGTGGGTTAAATCTTATCGTGATTTGCCAGTGTTAATTAACCAATGGTGTAATATTGTTCGCTGGGAAAAGACTACCCGTTTATTCTTACGCACCGTTGAATTTTTATGGCAGGAAGGTCATACTCTTCATCGTACACCACAAGAAGCGGATGAAGAAGCAACCAAGATGTTAAATGTTTATGTTGATTTTGTACAAAATGAGATGGCAATACCGATACTATGGGGACGAAAGCCGGAAAGCGAAAAATTTCCTGGTGCGTTACATACTTATACGACGGAAGCATTGATGCCAGATGGTCAGGCATTACAAGCTGGCACATCACATAATTTAGGACAGTTTTTTTCTAAGGCATTTGATATAAAGTATCTGGATGATGATAATACCGAGAAATATCCCTGGGGAACTTCCTGGGGTTGCACAACCCGTTTAATCGGTGCTTTGATTATGACCCATGGTGATGACAAAGGTTTAAGATTACCTCCTCGAATTGCTCCAATTCAAGCTGTAATCGTGCCGATTTTATTTGGTAAAGATGATGAAAAAGTTATCGCCAAAGCAAAAGAAATTTATGCGTCAACATCTAAAGATTACCGAGTCTATTTAGATGATAGATTAGAATATACGCCGGGTTGGAAATTCAATGATTGGGAGATGCGCGGAGTTCCTTTACGGATTGAGATTGGTCCTAAGGATATTCAAAAAGAGCAAGTTGTATTTGTACCGAGAGATGGAAGCGGTAAAAGATTTATTAAAGAATCAGAATTAAATGATGAGACTAACAAGATATTAAAAGATATTCAAAAGAATCTATTTGATTCTGCAAAAAAGTTCCTGCTTAATAATATTTCGGAAGCAAAAAATATCGAAGAGTTTAATAAAAAACTTCAGGAAAAACCTGGATTTATTAAAATCCTATGGTGTGGCAGTCAAGAATGCGAGAATGAACTTATTGACAAGACCAAAACCACACCGCGTTGTATACCTTTAGATGAAAAGGGTAACGGTAAATGTATTGTTTGTGGCAAAGAAACCGAAACGATTATTTATTACGCAAGAGCGTATTAATTTCTGACAGGATTAACAGGATTTTAAATAAGAGTAGGCTAGGGTGCTAGTCTTGCGATATTAATAAATAAACAGACTATCATCATTTATTAATAAAATTAATTTTTAGTAATAAAAGACTTGACAAAAACGATTTGAATGTTATATTTAGTCAAATACTTATAAGGCTATTATAAATTATAGTCAAGGAGGCAGTATGAAAAAGTATTTCGTGTTGTTACTATTATTACTACCGATGGTAGTTCTCGCAGTCTGGGATATGGATACAGTTGATATCAACAAATGGCGATGCGTATTTGATAATAAAGGTCGTTTAGGCTTTGATTCGATTTCAAATATGGCAGGTGGTTACTGGCCTTATCCAACAAGAAACTTTTATATTTATGGTGCAGGACCTTGGATTGGCGCAACGATTGGTTCAGAATCGCTTGTTACTTTGGGATATAATCCAAATACGAGTTTCTGTGAAATGATGACAACCCTATGTCGCTATTGGCGTGCTGGCTATACTAATCCATTAGACCGAATTTATCAATATCCTGGAGATTGGCCACCACCCTCAAGCAGATTTCCAATGGCACCATTAACAAGTCGTTCACAAAGAGATTTTTGGTGCTGTTTTGGCGATTCCGACCCATCGCGGCATAGTTCCGGAGGAAGACCATTGGGTATTGACATCGCTTTAACCATCTATGGTTTTTCTGATTCTATTGCACAAAACTTCTTCTTTTTAAAATATGATTTGATGAATAACAATAGTTATACAATAAATAATGTGTATTTTGGAATTGTAGTAGATGGCGATATTGGTGATGCGACGGATGATATGGTGGGATTAATCCGTGACCGCTATTTTACGGTCGGGACAAGGACATTCCGTGTCAGAAATACTGGTTTTTTGTACGATAATAATAATTTAGAAGCAACTAGTGCAACATGGGCAAGCGGAACACCCGGCGCAGTTGCATTGAGATTACTTAGTGCACCAGCTGGGCTAAACATGACAGCATTTAAAATATTTGCACTTAGTGTTGATCCAGTGACTGACCTTTACCAATATCGGACACTTGCCGGATACAATTATCAAACCGGACAATATCAACCTTTTGATTCAGTTGATGTAACGCCCAGCGATAAACGAATGCTTTTATCATCTGGTCCATTAAATCTTGCACCACTCACCAGTGCATCATTTCATTATGCAATAATTGCCGCACCATATGGCGCAGCTGGCGCACCAGCAAATAATCGTGATACATCGGAACTTGCCCTGCAATGCTATCTTGCTGACAGCATCTACACTGCCCGAATTCTTGGTATTGAAGAAGCACCAAAACCATCTACCCACTATAACTCCATTAAAATATCTCCCAATCCATTTAAAACTACTTTATTTATTTCATCATTGTTAAATCAAAGATTACAAACTGAAATTTATAATGCCAATGGTATGTTAGTTAAAACTCTTAATGGCACTCATCTTATTTGGAATGGTAAAGACAACAAAGAACATACCCTTCCTTCCGGTATTTATTTCCTAAGAATTCACCAACAAGCTGAAACCATGACTTCTAAAGTATTGCTGATAAGAGACTGATACAATTATTTACTACGCGAGCATATTAATATCTGACAGGATTAACAGGATTTTAGATAGGCAAGGCTAAAGCCTTGCCTATCTTAGTAAATCTACAATAAATTTCAATAAATTTCTACTTATTTCTATCAAATTTTTGTTATAAAAAGCAATGACTTTGTGTTCACTGTGGTTCTATTCTTTCTTTCGTGGTTTCCTAATTTCGTGCCTTCGTGGTAATACTCTTGTGTTAACCCCGCCCCTATTACTCATCATAGTATCAAAACTGAAGTCAGATGCGTTAACCAAGCAGTTGCTAAAAATAGGTGCTGGGTTAATCTCGTGGAATCTTGTGGTTTAATTAATTTTTTCCCTTGACAACCATCCGCTTGGGATTATAATAATGCAAGATTTAATATGAGAAATATACTTAAAGAAATTGGGAAGTATCCTGAGTATCATTATTTAACCCCAGTGTGGGTGTGTTCAAATAGAAACATCCGAAAGATAGTTATTGTGTCCCATGAATTTAACCTCGGAGGTAAACTTTGAAAAAGTTAATATTGCTCGCGGGAATTATAGTTGATGTATGTGCAGCCGTTGGGTTTATTTATTTCTTGATAAAAGAAAAGTATCTAATAGGATTTATTCTCTTATGTGTAACAGTTGTTCTTTTGGTTGCGATTATTTACAGAATCTTAAATTTAAATGGCAAATTTCCTATGGAAATAAAAGAAGCTGAGTTTATCCTGACTATTATAGAACCAAAGGGGACGCTAGCGACGTTAACGAAAAAGCAGATATTAATTCCAAAAGTGAAGTCATATGAATTCCATTGGGACAGAAATCTTAGAGTCACAGGAACAATAGCTAACTTTATAACCAGCCTAGGTGCAATTAATGAAATACGGAACGAAGCTGGCGGATACTCAGTGTTAACGAAATTTCATCAACCGCTACGTAGAGAAATAGAATACAAGCGAGTTTTCACTTGTGAGTGTAAAGAAAGCTTTACTCAAGACGAGGAAGACACGGCATATACAGTTGATTATCCAACTCGAAAAGCAATAATCAAAGTAGAATTCCCGAAAGAAAGAATTTGTAAGAAAATTATCAAATGGGTTGTTATAATAGGCGCACAGGAGTTCCCAACAGAAACAATGCCCACATTGGATGATGTTCGTGAAACGATCACGTGGAATATACCAAAACCGAAATTGGGTCAGACTTACTATCTGAAATGGGAATGGTGATTTTTTATAACAATTTAAGAACTTTTGACTATAAAAGAGAATGTATGTAATAGAGACATTATGACTGGTCCATATCCCTTAGATTTATTAAATAAAGTTATTAACAAGGTTTCTTCAGGAGTTTATATTCTGTCACGTGACGGAAAAACAGCGCACTATGTGGGTCGATCGGATACGGATATTCGAACAAGAATTGAAGTATCTGCACAAGAACGGCAATATTATCGTTTCTTCTGGTATGAATACACTCAATCTCCCCAGGCAGCTTATAACTTAGAATGCCAGTGGTTTCATAAATTTGCGCCATCTGATAATACAAATCACCCAGCTGTTCCTGAAGGACAAAATTGGAAATGTCCAGTGCCTGGGTGTACATTGCCATAATATGTTGCACCAGTTCACAAAAAATGAAGAATTTAAATAACAGTTTTTTTTCTTTAGATTTATTAAAAATTACCATCCCAAATGCGTTATGTTCTATTTTTTCCATTTATGCAAACGGTTTTCTATTTGAACGAGGTGTCGCCAAAATCCCTAGGAATGCAAAACCACGAGAACGAATTTTTTTTAGGTTTGTATGGGGAATGGTTCTTTTCGGGATTACGACGATTTTCTGCCTTATTATTGATAATAAATCTGGATGTAAATTTTTCAATCTTTATAAAAATATAGATTTGCATCCGATATCATGCATATCACTCAACTCAATGGTACTTTGTGGCATCATGAGTTTAGTTGCTTTACCCATAAAAAACTACATGGCAAGCAAAAATAAACAAATAGAAATTAAAGAATCTTTATTTCATAATAGAGAAACGGAAAAATGAACAGTAAAGAATCAAAGACAAAAAGTGTAGAAAAAACAGTTGTTTCAGTTCAACCTTTGCGAGGAAAATTTGGTAACATTATCTCGCTAGTCAGTGGCAAGGGAGGAGTGGGTAAAACAGTTATTGTGGCAAACTTGGGTTTAGAGTTAGCACAAAGAGGGTATAGAGTTCTACTTATTGATATGGATTTTTTTACTCATGGATTAACTTTCTATTTAACGAAAGGAAAAGAGAGGTTTGGCAGTAGTGTAGACCAAATGATACACATCCTCATCGAACTATTTCCGGAAGGTACAATTAAACCAACATCCATCATAGAACCAATATTTAGATTCTCTCAAGCATCGATGCAAATTAGAGACAATTTATGGTTGCTCCCCCCGGTATCAGAAACCTTAAAGACCATAGATGCTAGAGTACTTGACTCAGACTTTGCGAAGCACTTACCTAATTTTTTCCAACAATTGAGGCAATCGCTTAACAACGAATTTGATTTTATAATCATAGATCAGAGATCTGGCACAGATTATTTTACAATTAGTACTACAAGTCTTTCAGATCAATATATATTAGTTACAGAAGAAGATAAAACAAGTCTGAGGGCTTCGTTTTTTCTAACCAATAGTATAAAAACATATCAAAAAAATCAAATTTTAAAAAGTTCAGAATATGCCGGATTCATTGTGAATATGTTTACAGGGCGCAACCCAGAATTTTTATTGTATCAAATACAAAATACACTTTTAGGAGGAAAATGTTTTGGAATGATTCCATTATATCGCAAAGTTCGAGAAGTATTTGTAAAAGATAAGGTTATGATTGAAGAGTTTCATGATCACGATTTTAGTAAAATAATTAAAAAACTAGCATCTCTACTTATTACAAGTGATACAATTACAATAGAACATGAACATAAAAAATTACTTCAAATTATAATGAGGAAAAAGGAAATTCGAAAGATTTTACTGCCGATTCTTCCAATAATAGTCACAATGCTCCTTGTATTTATCGTTTTTCGTTTATTTTATATTAATGAAACTAAGAATCTTTACATTCCTTTCGTTATATTATTATCATTCGTTGCAGCTGTTGTGCCTTGGCTTTATATTTTGTGGACAAAATGGGAAGAATGGCAATAATTAGGATTAAATCTTGGGGACATAATACTTAATTATTAAACAATAGCCACAGCCCTGTTGGACTCGGCACGCAAACTATTTAGCGATTGAAAGATTTAAAGATTCTAAGATTAGCTACGCTGATTTCACAGACGTCGTTCTGAACGAAGTGAAGAATCTCACTGATTACCCACGCACCTATTCCCAGCCCTTTCGATTGTTTAACTATTTAATAACACTGCTTTGTAAAGTATAAAAAGAGCTAGGTAAACATAGATGCGGGGCACAGCACAGATTATTCCTTGAAACGTGAAGCGTGAAACATACATCGATTGGAAGATATGAAGATTCTAAGATTACAGATTAAATACATTATGCGTGAAACATGAAACATACGATATTGAAATTTATGGAAATTAAGTAATTGGTTGAAATTATAAGAATTAGTTAAGGATTCTGAATCAAGTTGGCTATCGCCTTGCTTCGCACCAGAATGACAAGAATACGAAATTCAACAATTTGACAGGTGCGACCCCGTTAGAAATAATAGATGTTATGATTATTACGCATATAATAATGATAATACTATACAAAACAAATTTCTAACGGGGTGCGACCTGTCATAGATTATAATTCCTATCCTAATTTTCTGATACGCCAGCTATTTTACTCTGTAACCTGCTCTTTGGTTTGGCTACTGGTACGCTTTTCGATATGCTGTTTCATATCCTATCTAATTTCCTCGGTCACAAACTCCTGTTTTGGTATTCAAATTTCCTTATTTATATGCCATCTTTTACAGGCAGTAGGCTAGCCCTGTTAGAAATCGCATCATGAATTCGGGACGCGGAATCTCTTGTTATCCCATTTTTTCTAACAGGGCTAGCCCATAAGCGACCCCGTAAGCCGAGTATAGGGTAGAATAGAGATAGGAATGGGCTAGGCAGGGGCTAGCCCCGATACAGTGCCCATGATTCGATTACATTATGGTTGTTAGATACTTAAATTAAATTTTCAGTGTTTGTTTCCTAATGTCGAAAGTGACGAACTCCAGTAAAGAGTAAAGCGATATCATGTTCATTCGCTGCCTGAATTACTTCTTTATCGTTCAATGAACCACCCGGAAAGTCTCGGGACACATTCTAATTATCAATCGTGAGCAAGGTTTGTATGGGTCGCACCCGTAGCAATTATGTTTTTTTTCACAATGGAGTGATTATGGTAATAATTCTGTGAGCAATTTCGGGTTTGATTATGAGAACGTATTCCAGAATGATTATGAGATTGATTTCGGAAAAGATTCTGTTAGTGCATCTGAATCTGAATACGATATAGATACTGAAATAGAATCTGATATCGGATGTTAAATATACTGCGAAAGCAGACTCTTGACTAACTTAGTAACCAATCGTTTGACCTATGCCGTCAGCCATATAGGGAACACTACCCTACCTCTACAGAGAATACAGTATAACAGTATACAGAATATAGGGTTAGATGAAAAAATTACTTGAAATTTAGGCAACTTTTAAGTATACATTTTGACCACGAAGTTTTGAACACGAATATCACTAATAGACGGGTCGCGTAGCGCTGGCGAATCCACCTAAGGCGGAGAGCCAATATACGAATGGAATATTGATGTCGTTTCACTCCATCTACGCTTCGCGTCCGTGTCATTTGTAGAATTCGTGTGATTCGTGGAAAAGTTATATCTTGACATAAATATAAAATTGATTATGCTAAATATAATGCGGAGTTTTCAAAAGTCAACAATTCTGCCCGCATTACCGATTCCGGATGCGGTGTTAGTTAAGCGTGCCCAAAAGGGGAATACTCAGGCATTTGAAGAGCTGGTTAAACGGTATGAGCAGAGGATTTATAATATTACCTATCGAATGTTGAGTAATGAAGAAGAAGCAAAAGATGCTCTGCAGGATGCGTTTATCCGGGCATATCGGTTTATTAAGAAATTTAAAGGTGACTCATCATTTTATACCTGGATTTATCGGATTGCGGCGAATGTCTGTTTAACCCGCTTAAAACAGCGAAAATCTAAAGAACAGTTAACCGACTCATTAGACGCACCGATTGCCGGTGAAGAGGATATCCAGCGAGAGATTCCGGATGCTAAACATACACCGGAAATTCTGTATCAACGACAACAGATGTCAAAAGCGTTACAAGATGCGATTAGTGAATTACCGACCGATTACCGACCAGTCGTGGTCTTGCGCGATTTACAGGGATTATCGAATCGTGAAGTATCCAAATCATTACAATTATCAATCGCTGCCGTAAAATCCCGGCTTCATCGAGGCCGACTCTTTTTACGACATCGGTTGTCTAAATATTTAGAAACACAAAGTGTCGGTGTAGTGGAGCGAAACTCATAATGATTACCTGTTATCGGTTTAGTTTGTATATTTCTGAGTATGTTGATGGCGACGTTACTCACGAAATCCGTGAAGAAATAGAAGAGCATATTGCATTCTGTCCGGAATGTAATAAGACCCATCAAGCATTCTCACGACTCTTAACTTTCTGCCATTATTGCTGTCAGAAAGAAGTACCAGATGAGGCACATAACCAGCTAATGCAGGCGCTCCAGCACGTGATAAGCGGTGAGAAAAAACCGAAACGAAAAGCAAGGAAAATACGAAAAAAGACCCGATAGCAATTTAACCACGAAAACAATTCACGAATTTACACTAATAGAACATATAAACACGACTATAAAAATGTCTAATGTCAAAAATTAAATCACTAAGTTAGATATTGAGTATTTAGTCATTAGACATTGATTTGAAATTAGGGTTTTGAAATTTTTATTCAGTTTTTTTGGTTTTTAATTTTTAGTTTAAAATCAGTTGACTGATTTCATTTAATTAATTATTATTAATTATGCCGGTACGAGTTGTAGTTGCGATGAGCGGTGGTGTTGATTCATCGGTTGCGGCGGCTGTGCTGAAAGAACAGGGATATGATATTATCGGCATTACATTACAGATATGGGATGTGCCGGATAGTATTCGTAGTTGCTGTGGTTTTCAGGCAATCAAAGATGCCCAACGGGTTTGTGCAAAACTCGATATCCCATTCTATACCATCGATACCAGAGAAATTTTTAAAGAAAAGGTTATTCTTGACTTTTGTTCAGAATATCCAAAAGGACGAACACCTAATCCGTGTATCCGATGTAACCAATTTATAAAATTCGATTTTCTTTTAAATAAAGCGAAAGAACTGAAAGCAGACAAGATTGCGACCGGTCATTATGCAACGGTTGAATATGATAAGAATAAGAGACGCTGGTTATTGAAGAAAGGTGTTGACGAGCGAAAAGACCAGTCTTATGTGTTATACACAATGACCCAAGAGCAGTTATCCAAAACTTTGTTTCCTTTAGGTAGGCTAAAAAAACCGGAAGTTCGGAACATCGCATCGAAATTATACCTGCCGGTTGCGGAAAAACCAGAGAGTCAGGAAATCTGTTTTATCCCGGATAATAACTATCCGCGGTTTTTAAAGGAAATAGCTAACCAAGAACCAATTCCAGGACGGATTTTAGATGTTTATGGTAAGGTTATCGGTAAACATCCCGGTATTATTTATTACACAGTTGGTCAGCGCAAGCGAATTGGCATCGCATCACAAGAACCGCTTTATGTTATAAGAATCGATGCCGAGCATAATAATATTATCGTGGGATTAGAAACAGATGTTTATAGCAAAAAATTCGTGGCAACTGATCTGAATTTAATAAGTGTTCCAGAATTAAAACAACCAATAACCGCATTAACTAAAATCAGATACACGCATCAGCCGGCTTCGGCTAATATTTACCCCGTTAGAAAAAAATTTTTGAATTCAAGAAGTAACGTTATTTCTAATGACAATATAGGACTCACAAAAATTTCTAACGGGGTTAATCCAATTGACAATAGGGTAGAGGTTGAATTTAATGAAGGTCAATGGGCAATCACACCCGGACAGGCAGTTGTTTTTTATGATAATGATACGGTTATTGGCGGTGGAATCATAGAAACTAACTATAAATCAGATAGTTAGATGTCAACACCTAATAATGTTTTATCATATCAGAGTACCCTTAAATGGGTTGACAAAAAGGTGTTTATTAGTATACTAATTATCTTATGTTCAAAATCATCACGAAAAAAGAATTAAGCCCGGGTGTCAAACTTTTTGAGTTTGAGGCACCACTAATAGCTAAAAAGGCTAAACCTGGTCAATTTGTAGTATTAAGAATCAATGAAACAGGAGAGAGGATTCCATTAACGATTGCGGATACGAAAAAGGATAAAGGTATTCTGGTTATCGTTTTTCAGGAAGTTGGAAAATCAACCAAATTATTAGGCACGCTCAAAACGGGTGATTCAATCATGGATTTAATTGGTCCATTGGGTAAACCATCAGAGATAGAAAAATACGGGACAGTCGTTTGTATTGGTGGCGGTGTTGGTACACCTGAAATTTATCCGGTTGCCCGTGCTCTGAAAGAAAAAGGAAATAAAGTCATTTCGATTGTCGGTGCGCGTAGTAAAGACCTTTTAATTATGGAACAGGAAATGAAATCTGTGTCGGACGAACTCTATATCACGACCGACGACGGAACTTATGGTAAAAAGGGACTAGTGACTTTTGAACTTAAGCGAATGATTGATGAGGGAATTAAAATTGATTGTGTTTTCGCAGTCGGTCCTGTAATAATGATGAAAGCGGTTTCAGAAACAACACAACCTTATAATATCAAAACGATTGTCAGCCTTAATCCCATTATGCTCGATGCGACTGGAATGTGCGGAGTATGCCGGGTTGAAGTCGGCGGTGAAACCAAATTTGCCTGTGTTGATGGACCAGAATTTGACGGACATAAGGTTGACTTTGACTTACTTATGAAGCGACTTCGAACATATCTTAAAGAAGAGCGAATTTCATTAGAAATGTTTCAAAAGAAAGTAGCGGGTAGCGAGTAGTAAGGTGTGAGGTAATGATAAAAAAATTTGCAGATTTACAAGTTTGGCAGAAATCACATCAATTAGTATTAGAGATATATAAAATAACCAAGAAATTTCCTGATAATGAACGATTTGGACTTGTTTCACAAATGCGTAGAGCAGCAGTATCAATACCAGCAAATATTGCCGAAGGTTTCAGAAAGCGAGGGAAAAGGGATAAAATAAATTTTTACAATATAGCTCAAGGTTCATTGGATGAACTCAATTATTATATTATTTTATCAAGAGACCTCGAATTCATATCAGAAGTTGATCCTTTATTATCCAAAATCGAAGAAATCGCTAAAATGTTAACAGGTTTAATTAAATCTATAACAAGGAGTGAGCAGTGAATAACAAGAAAGAAAATGTAATAAAATTATTCTCTATCTACTCGCTACTCACTACTTAATACTAACTTATGGCGAAAATTAATCCTAAAAAAACAGCGATGCGAGAACAAACACCGCAGGAAAGAGTTAAGAATTTTAAAGAAGTTCCTTATGGTTATTCTGAAGAAGATGCAGTCTTGGAAGCGCAAAGGTGCTTAAAATGTAAAAAACCATCCTGTATCGCTGGTTGTCCGGTTGAAATAGATATACCAGGATTTATTAGCAAGATTGCGGAAAAAGATTTTAAAAATGCGATTAAGATACTTAAGAAAAAAAATGTTTTACCGGCAATTTGTGGACGAGTCTGTCCCCAAGAAGACCAGTGTGAAAAAGAGTGCGTTTTAATAAAAAAGATGGAACCAGTGGGCATTGGTAGATTAGAGAGATTTGCGGCAGATTGGGAAGCCGCCTCGGGTGTTACTGAAATTCCGGAAAAGCATACTTCAACCGGTAAAAAGGTTGCGGTTGTGGGAGCAGGACCAGCCGGACTCGTATTTGCTGGTGATATGGCTCAATTAGGACATGAAGTGAATTTATTTGAAGCATTACACAAAGCGGGCGGTGTTTTGGTTTATGGTATTCCTGAATTCCGTTTACCTAAAGCAATCGTACAGCGAGAAGTAGAATATATCGAGAAGTTGGGTGTTAAATTAACCACCAGTTTTGTAGTTGGTAATACACAAACCATCGACGAGTTATTGCAGGAAAATGATGCAGTATTTATCGGTACTGGTGCTGGATTACCTTGGTTTATGAACTTACCAGGAGAAAATTTTTCTGGAATCTATTCAGCCAATGAATATCTGGTGCGCTCTAACCTTATGAAAGCGTATCTGTTCCCTGAATATGATACGCCGATTGTTCGCGGTAAAAGGGTTGCAACGATTGGTGGCGGTAATGTGGCGATGGATTCAGCACGGACTGCATTACGGCTAGGTGCCGAAAAATCGATGATTATATACCGCAGGAGCAAGACCGAAATGCCTGCCCGTATCGAAGAGATTCACCATGCGGGAGAAGAGGGTGTTCAGTTCGAATTTTTAACCTTACCGGTTAAATATTATGGTGATGAAAATGGATGGGTTAAAGAAATGGAATGTTTGAGAATGGAACTTGGTGAACCCGATGCTTCAGGACGCAGACGACCGATTAATATTCCAGGTTCAGAGTTCAGAATACCAGTTGACACCGTAGTGGTTGCTATCGGTCAGAGCCCAAATCCCTTGATTCCTCAAACGACCCCTGATTTACAAGTCGCTAAACATGGAAATATTGTTGCGGATGAGAAGACCGGTAAAACCTCTAAGAAGAGCGTTTTTGCCGGTGGCGATATCGTAACTGGTGCGGCGACCGTGATTTTAGCAATGGGTGCAGGTAGAATCGCCGCCAAAGCTTGTGATGAATATCTTAAGACAGGAATATGGTGAAAATTAATAGTAGCGAGAATCGAGCATCGAGTAGCGAGGATTTATCCTATAT
>Ga0315274_10001428_pt1 | contig 36627 bp, 41 predicted proteins | sample YL17G02_20_MG_FD_203700 | JGI IMG/M metagenome (GOLD analysis project Ga0315274, IMG submission 203700) | Sediment microbial communities from Yellowstone Lake, YNP, Wyoming, USA - YL17G02_20 | ecosystem: Environmental > Aquatic > Freshwater > Lake > Sediment | place: USA: Wyoming | collected...
CCGGAAACGCCGCAGCAATCGCTCGTCTCATTGAGACCGCGAAGAACGATCATGACGTACTGGCCGTCATCCTGTTCGGCAGCGAGGCAAGAGGGAAGGCTTGCGCCACATCGGACGTCGACGTGTGTCTCGTATTGGAGGACAAGCGGTTCGACGGCCTCGGGCAGTCCCAAAAGAGAGTGGTGTACCTCGCGTCCTTCGACCTTGACATACAGGTTTTCCAGCAGCTCCCGCTTCACCTCCGCGTCAGGGTGCTGAGAGAAGGGAGAGTCCTCTTCTGTCGTGACGAGACAAGGCTGTACGACATGGCATTCCAGACTGCCCGGCATTTCGAGGACTTCCGACACATCCACGACAGATACCTGGAGGCGGTTGCCAGTGGCTGAACTCGATCGGGAGCGCATTCTGATCAAAGCCGACCGGTTGGACGGCTACCTTCGTGAGCTGGCCGATATCGCGCCTCGGACATTCGCCGAGTACCAAGGAGTGGAGAAGAAACGAGCGTGCGAGAGGCTGCTTCAACTCTCGGTCGAGGTCGTCATCGACATCTGCTCCGTCCTCGTGACCAACCTACGCCTTGGATTGCCCGCCGAGGAGGAGGATCTGATCCACAAGTTGACCGAGGGACGTGTGCTCTCCCCGGAGATGGGCGCGAGGATTCGCGAGATGAAGGGATTCCGGAACGTGCTCGTCCACGAGTACGCACAGATAGACGACCGGCTTGTCTACCAAGCGCTCACAGAGCGCGTCAAGGATTTCGTCGCCTTCAAGCAGGAAGTCCTCGCGTACTTGAAACGGTAGCGTAGCTCGATGACCGCGTTCACGGTTCGCGGTCCGTAGTCCGTGATCAGTTGCCCCCTTCGTTGACCAGACAAACTTGGGCTCCGGACTAGAGACTCCGGCCTGCGGGCCATGGAACACGGCCCGCGGACGCCTTCCCCACGAGAATCCGAAGGAGGTAGTATGGGTTCTCCGACCCCGCGTCTGGGATGTGTGCGCGAGCAGAGAGGAGGCTCTGACCATGGCCCATCATGACTTCTACGTACTGATCGAAAGAGACGAAGACGGTTTCTACGTTGGCGAAGTGCCTGGGCTGAACGGATGCTACTCCCAAGGTCGGACCGTCGACGAACTCCTCGAGAACATCCGTGAAGCGATCGCACTCTGTCTGGAGGAGGATCCTGACCAGGAACAGCCCGAGTTCGTGGGACTCCAGAGAGTTGCGCTCACGTGAACCGGCTACGCGCCGAGGAAGCTCCGCGTCGCGAACCGCGCCTGCTCGCGAATCGCCTCGTAGTGCTCGTCGAGGTGCCACAGCTCGAGCGAGTGGGACCGGCAGACCTCGGCGACCAGCAGATCTGGAAGCGGAATCGACCTTCCCTTCTTCCGCAAGGCGAACCCCAACCCGGCGGCGCGTAACCACAACGCGTCATCTATCGGAGCTTGGGGAAGAGAGCTCAAGAGCTGATCGAGTTTCGTGAAGGCCGCGCGGTCCCGTGCCCCCACCAGAAGCTCCGTCCGCACGACCGCACACGTGAAGACGCGTTCCTCGTTCAGGGCTTTCTGAACCTCTAACTTCAGGACCCCCTGCCCGGCGGGGGTGAAGAAGGCAATCCACGCAGATGTGTCAAGCAGCACCGACGCAGGCCCCGTCATTACGGACCCTTTCCGCCGGAACGCCACCGGGCCAGCTCCTCTGCACTCATCTCGACTAGCTCTTTGCCCGCAAGACTCGAGAGTTCCTGGGCCCGACGTCGCGCGACGAACTCCCGCAGCGCGCGATCGATCGCCTCGCGCTTGGTCTTGTACCCCGAGACGCGCTGCGCTTCCTCGAGGATCTTCGGGTCAATGTCGGCCGACAACCGCGCCATGGTGCACCTCCGTGGTGTATTCAGTATACACCACGACGCGCACAAAGGCTCTTTTCACAAGCCACAGCGTGCCAGCCGCGGGCTCCACGAAGCCCCGCACGCCTTCCCCCTTCGGATCCAACGAACTCTACGAACCTCGGATTACGGGCCGCGTTTCCCCTTGCGCCCATGCGGTAGGCCAGAAAACGCGTGGCAGCACCCTACTTCAGTTCTTTGAGGATGTGGTTCGCAAGAGGCTCTTTGATCTCGCGATGCCTGGGGCCGGGTTGACACGCCCCCGTCTTCGGGTTCTGGTACCAGTCATGTCGCGCCCCGTGGCGAATGAGGATGCAGCCGTTCTTCTCGATTCCCCGAATCAGGTCCTGCCGATTCATGCACTGTGCAGTTCGGCCAGGCGCCGGACCTCGGGGATTTGGCCGCTCACGAGCTCTTGATGGAGGTCTTTGAGATTCTCTGCCAGTTCTTCGTGAGTCTCGCCTTGAGTCCAGTAGTCGGGGAACTCGACCAAGTACCCGATCCACATGGCTCCGTGCTGCCAATGAACGTACTGCGTGGTCTTCATGCCTCGAGCATACAACGCTGGCGCTGGGGCGACAACCGGACCCAGTGGCTTGAGTCCGGCTCGCTGGCCCAGCGGGCTCTCGCCGGGAGACTTGGACTTCGGTATCCCCACATGCCACTTGCCACACGCCGCCTCCCACCCGCCACATGCTGCAAGCTACCTGCCTCGAACTCCGAACCCCGAACCGAGACAACTTGACAAGGGCGGAGGTCCAGACTAGAGTGATCCTACTAGTAAGACAATAGGAGGACTCATGCTGTCGTCCGCAAAGCTGTCCACCAAAGGACAGATTGTGATCCCGAAGAAAGTGCGTGATGAACTGGGCCTCGAACCGGGTGACCCTCTCGCTATCGGTGTGAGCGGGGATCGGATCGTCCTGCGGAAGATCACGCTGATCGACCTCCTGCAGGACTCGGAGCGGAACCGGCGAGAGGGGAAGACTCTCTCTCACGAGGAGACGTTCCAGGCCCTGATCTAGGGTGGCGAAACACCCCCAACAGCCTTGGACCCTTCGCTACGACCCGCGGGTGCGCAAGCAGCTTGAGAAGGTCCGAGACAAGGCGGTCATCCGGCGGATCGAGCAAGCAGCCGCTCATCTGGCCATCGCCCCGCATGCCGGAAAGGAGCTCGTGGGGCACCCGGGTGTACACAGCGAGCGCGTGGGGACGCCGAGTGGGGAGTACCGTATCCTCTACCAACTCCTGGAAGAGAAACGCGAGGTCTTCGTTCTGCTCGTCGGCTCGCGGGGAGAGGTCTACGGCCTTCTCGAACGACGAGAAGGGTAGCCCGCCCGTGCAGGCTCTGGTTGAGATGGTTTCTCAAGTGATCTCAAGGCACGCAGCAAAGGCCCTGCACCCAAGGTCATCCACGCCCTTTTGCGAGACGCAGACCTGACCGTGGCCGAGCTCGGGGTCTCCTACGATGAGTGAGGTCTGAAGACCCAGGGATCGTTGCTGAAGGCAGGGCGTACGAGCCGCCCAGTCCCTGCCGTTCCCTTGTTTTCCGAAGACCTCCCACAAACCACGGACCACTTGCTACGTGCCACTTGCCACATGCCACACGCCGCCTCCCACCCACCACATGCTACTGGCCACTCGCTACATGCTACAACGCGATCGACAAGGAAGCGGTCTGGGTCTTCCCGCGCGGCCAACAATAGCAGGCAATCGGCACACCTCTTGGAGACCCCGCGCGATCAGGCAGGATATGTCTAGGCTCAGTCTGTGGACCGCAAGAGTCCGCTCTTGATACCAAGCCGGATTGTCTCCGGCGTCACGGCCAAGAACGCGGTCGGGATCACGAGCTTCGCCGAGGCGTTCACGTGCCTCGTCGGCATCGCCTCCTACCTCATCTTGAGACCGGGGACGTCGTGGCACGTCGCCCCGCCCCTCCTTCTCGGAGCGGTCCTCGCCGTTCCCTGCGCGGCTCTCACCGTGCGCCGGTTGGCCCAGCAGTCCTTCACCTCGGCTGTCGCTGCGGTCTTTCTCGGTAGCTGGAGCCTCTTCCAGGCGCTGCGTTAGGCCGCAGGACCCTGCTTCTCCACCTGTGTTCGCTTTCTGACCTCAGCTAGGTAGTGGAGGAAGAAGGCCAGGAGAACCCCTATGAAGAGCCCGAGAATGCCCGCGACGGCGAGGTTCAACCGGAGACTGGGACCGATCTTGGAAACGGGAGAGCGCGAGACTTCCTCCACGGTGAGGAGGTCATCTACCTTCGCAGATCGAAGTGTCTCCAGCCTTACCTGGTCTCGCACGAGTTCAGCTTCCACCGTCGCGACCTGCTCCGCCAAGTATTGGAGAAAGGGATCCTCTGGTCCCGGAGAACCCAGTTCGATTGCCCTCTGCTTCAAGAGATCTCGCTCGCGAGACAATTGGCGAACCGAAAGATCGAGGGACGTCACTGCCCGCGCCACTTCCCCGCGCGCCCATGCCGCCATTTGCTCCCTGACGGAAGCGGTCAACTGGTCAAGCGAGTTGTCCAAACTCTCCGCGGTGCCAATGCCACTGAGCGTCACCCGAACAGTGTCGCCTTTCTCCTGCCCCTTTACCGACAGCGTTGTGTCTGAGAATGAGGAATCGACGTCCTCCACCGCGCTCTGCACTCTTTTGTTGTCCAATCCCGTTATTCCCAGAGCTGAAAGAGTCTCTCGCAGGCGATACGAGATCGTCTCCGAGTACGTGCCCGGTCGCGTCCACGTCACCGCCGCAGCGACGCCCAGCGCCACCACAAAACAGACCAAGATGACCCACTTCCCCTTCCACATCACCCGCAGGTAGTCGATCAACTCGACCTCATGCTCTTCCACGGACTCCCTCCTTCCGTCGCTCAGAATCCCTTTCTAATCATGTATCCCCTCACGTAGTTTCAGCCTTTGCTCAAGTTCCTTCTTGAAATCCTCGATCAGGCGGACAGGGGTAGGGTCAACCTGATTCAGGAGCGCAACGGAGTAACTCACGTAGTCCCCGAGGTAAACCTGGGAGAAGACCTCGCTTAGCTCGTCATCTCCATCGGCGCGGACGTCCGTGCACGCGACGCCCGCCCTCTCGAAGAGTCCCTTCGTGATCTCCATCCGACAGGTGTTCTCTCTGAAATCGTGGCTGTTGTGAAGAAAGACAACGTGCTGGTTCGTGACGAACTCCGGCTTTCCCAGCGAGACGATCTCGTTGTGGTTGAGCTCCGGAAAGACGTTCCAGAAAGCCGCCTGCTTTGAGTTCTCATTGATCTCTGTCTTCCATCGCATCGCCACGAGGTCCGTGTTGTCGGCGGTCCCACAGATCACCGGGACCTTCCCGAAGAGGGCCTCGGCGATTCCCTGCGCTCGATTCTCACCCGATGCAACCTCCGGCTCACAGAGGGCCCGCATGTGCTCCAGGGCTCGAAGCAGCACTTCCCCCCTCACATCGATCTTCAGAAGACCCATCTGCCCGAGGATCGAAAGTAAGGGGAGGGCGAGGTAGCCGACCGCCATCCGCGGTTGGTACCCCGCGGGAATCTCGACACACGGGACGCCGAGCCTCTTCGCTTCGTCCCGCATCTTCCCGCCGCTCGTGATACAGAGGCTTGGGATCCTCCGGTCAAGACCCTGCGCGAAGGCCGAGAGCGTCTCGGCCGTGTTCCCGGAGTAGCTGATCGCGACAAGCAGAGTCCGCTCATCGACGAATCCCGGCAGGGGGTAGCCCCGATTCACGAACACGGGGATACGAGCGAAGCGCCGCGCGACCTCCCCCGCCATCGCCGAGCCGCCCATGCCACAGACGACCAGTTCGTCAGTCTGTCGCATCGCTGGGGCGCGGAACCGCTCCCCGATCTCGATCCCTTGGCGGCATTGGTCAGGGAAGCCTGCGAGCACGTCGCGCATCCGGCCTCGGTCGTGCCGCGTGATCAGCTCACCCCAGTGTGGCCGAGTCATCTCCCGTACATCATACTGCGTTGGGATCCCACATCCTAGCTCAATCGTTGAGCGCAAAGAGAGAACCGGGTACCCTTGAGGAAGCCCTTTTGCTGCGCGTTGCTGGGTAGTTCGCCGGGCAGGAGAAACGCCACGATGAAGGAAGAGGTATTCAAGGCCTACGACGTTCGTGGGATCTATCCTGACGATCTCGACGAGGACGCCGCCTACCGCATCGGGAAAGGCTTCGCCCAGAGCCGCCTTCTCACCCAAGGGAGTGAAGTCGCGGTGGGGAGAGACATGCGCACAAGCTCCGACTCTCTCTTCGCCGCGCTCGCGGATGGGTTGAACGCCGGCGGGATGGCCGTGATCGACATCGGCCTCTCCACGACGCCCATGCTCTACTTCGCCGTCAACGTCCTGGGCGCAGCGGGCGGGGTCATGATCACTGCCTCCCACAACCCGGCCGAGTACAACGGGTTCAAGCTCGTCCGCGAGCAGGCGATCCCGATCAGCGCCGAGACGGGCCTGAATACGATCCGCGAGCGCGCGTTCGCCGCTTCCCCGACTAGCCACGTCCTCAAGGGCACGCGGAGGAAGGAAGACCTTACAGAGCGTTATCGCTCCTTCTTTGCAGAGCGCTTCTCCATCACCCTCGATCGCGAGGTCATCATCGACGCCGGGAACGGCATGGCCGGCGCGGTCCTGCCCGGAATCCTCGAGACCCAGGAGATACGTCACACGGACCTCTTCTTCGAACTCGACGGTCGCTTCCCCCACCACGCGGCCGACCCGCTCAAGGAGGAAAACCTCGCCGATCTGCGGCACGCGATGAGCGAGCGACCGGGATCGATCGGGATCGCGTTCGACGGGGACGCAGACCGAGTCGCCTTCCTGGATGAAAGCGGAGATCTCGTCCGCGGCGACCTCGTGACCGCGCTCATCGCACGCCAGCTCCTTCACGAAAGGGGCCCCGCAACGGTCCTCTACGACCTCCGCTCAAGCCGGGTCGTCCCGGAAGTGGTGCGCGCCTGCGGCGGACGGCCGGTCAAGACCCGCGTCGGGCACTCGTTCATGAAGGCCCGGATGCGTGAGGAGAAGGCCCTCTTCGCCGGAGAACTCTCCTACCACTTCTACTTCTCGGACTTCTTCTACTGCGAGAGCGGGATTCTCGCCATGCTGGAGGTCCTTACGATCGTCGCGAAATCCGGAGAGTCCCTCGCTTCGCTTGTCCTCCCCCTGCGCACGTACGCCCACTCCGGGGAGAGGAACTTCCCCGTGGGGGACATGCAAAGAGCCATGAAGAGAGTGGAAGAGCACTTCCGAGATGGCACAATCAGCCATCTCGATGGACTCTCCGTCGACTATGAGGACTGGTGGTTCAACCTGCGCCCATCCAACACGGAGCCCCTCCTGCGGCTGAACGTAGAGGCGAAGACCGAGGTACTATTGGACGAGAAGCTCTCGGAGCTGAGAACGCTGTTGGAGAAGGAGATGGAAGCCCAGTGAAGACGCCCCACGCCGTCATCATGGCGGGTGGCCGGGGGGAGAGACTCTGGCCTCTCAGCACGGACGACCGCCCCAAGCAATTCCTGAAGCTCGTCGCTGAGCGGACGATGCTTCAGGAGACCGTGGAACGCGTCCGTCCGCTCGTGCCCCCGCAAGACGCCCTTGTGGTCGTCGGAAAGGAGCATGCGCACTTCGTCTTTGAGCAGATCCCGGACCTACCGAGGCGCAACCTGATTGCGGAGCCGATGGGGCGAGGGACTGCCCCCTGCGTCGGTCTCGCCGCACTGCACGTCTCGCGGATCGACCCGGAGGGAGTGATGATCGTCCTCCCTGCGGACCACGTCATCAAAGACGAGAAGCGATTCCTCCGGCTCCTCGAGGAGGCCGTGGCGATCGCGTCGGAAGGAGTGTACCTCGTGACCTTGGGGATTATGCCTACCTTCCCGGCCACGGGATACGGGTACATCCGCGCGTCCCGGCCGTGCGCCGCGCATGCGGGAGAGCAAGAGACGACTGCTCTCGAAGTCGAGCGCTTCACCGAGAAGCCCGATCGCGCCACGGCGGAGGCATTTCTGCGCGAGGGCAACTACTTCTGGAATAGCGGCATGTTCATCTGGCGCGCGGACACGATCCTACGGGAGATCGAGGAGCACATGCCGGCTCTGCACAAGGGGCTCGAAGAGATCGCGCAGCACCTCGGAAGGCTCGATGAAGACGCGGTCATCCGGAAGGTCTACTCCCACCAGGAGAGCCTCTCCATCGACCACGGCGTCATGGAGAAGAGCCGGCACGCTTGCGTCCTCCCCGCAGGCGACATCGGCTGGAGCGACGTTGGAGACTGGTCGGCGCTCGAGTTGGTCCTCCCGAAGGACGAGAAGGGAAACGTCGTCCTCGCCGACCATCGCGGCATAGACACGCGCGGCACGACCGTCGTGAGCGATAGGACGCGACCGATCGTGACGATCGGTGTCCGCGACCTCGTCATCGTCGATACGAGCGAGGCGCTCCTCGTGATGGACAAAAGCCGCGCGCAAGACGTGAAGAAGATTCGGAATGTCCCGAACGGCGGGCGGTAGCCGTGCCCCTTGCACCGTTGGTCTCTTACGTGCGTCTGCTATCAGGTGTATACTCCGCCTTGGAGACGCTGGAGGAGAGCATGGTGAATGGCAGCCTCAAGACACAGCAAAGCTACTCGGCCGTGGACCTCATGAGGCTCCCTCTGAAGGTCAGGCTCAGAATCCTGGCATCGTCGTCAAGAAAGGCCGAGGAGATCTACGAGAGAGACAAGCGGCTGACAGACTTCGAGACCTTCGGAGCGAATGACCTGTACGATGAGACCCCGTAGGGGAGAGATCTGGCGCGTCCGCTTTGATCCATCCGTGGGGGCAGAGATCCAGAAGGACCGGCCCGCCGTGGTTGTACAGGTTGAGGAAGTCGGGCGTCTCCCTGTCGTCATCGCCGTTCCAGTGACCGAGTGGGACAACCGATACGCGTGTTTCCCGTGGCACACGAGGATCCCTTGTTCCTCGCTGAGTGGTCTTGACAAAGACTCGAGCGCCGACTCGGTCCAGGTGAAGTCCGTGTCGGTTACTCGATTCGTCGATCGCATCGGCGAAGTGACCCCCGATCAGCCCGCTGAGATCGTCGCTGCGATCGCCCTATGTATCGGGTTCACAGGATCGATAGACTGAGGAAGTCAGGGGGGCGGCCGGCGCCAAACGAGCCCTTCCGAAAGTTCCTCCCTGTCGAAGAGGCAAAAAAGGAGCATCCCGGATGAAAGGGGTCGTTCTCTGCGGCGGCGAGGGGACGCGGATGCGTCCCTTGAGCTATTCCCAGCCCAAGCACCTTATCCCGATCGCCAATCAACCGGTGATCGAGCGAATCCTGGCCTCGATCGCCGCGGCAGGAATCACGGAGATCGGCATTGTCGTCAGCCCGAGCACGCATGAGGCGTTCGAGGCCCACCTGGGCGAAGGAGACCACTTCGGCCTTCGCCTTGACTACATCGTCCAACACGAGCCGAAGGGGCTCGCCCATGCCGTAAAGTGCGCGGAGCCCTTCGTCGGAGAGGACACGTTCCTCCTCTACTTGGGAGATAACCTCGTGCAGCACGGCGTCAAGCCGATCGTCGAGCGGTACCGGACGGCCGACTGTCAGGCGGCCATCTCCTTGGTGCCCGTCGAGGACCCGCGTCGGTTCGGAGTGGCGCGGGTGGAGCGCGGGAGGATCGTGAAACTCGTGGAGAAGCCGACCGACCCTCCGAGCAACCTCGCGATCGCCGGGATCTATGTGTTTTCCCCTGTCATCTTCTCCGCCATCGAGCGGATCGTCCCCTCGACGCGCGGGGAGCTTGAGATCACGGACGCGATCCAGCGCCTCATCGATGACGGAGGACGGGTGATTCCTCACACCATCACGGGATGGTGGAAGGACGTCGGCCGCCCAGACGACATGATCGAGGCCAACCGCCTGCTCCTCGACCAGCTAGAACCGCTGGTGGACGGAGAGGTAGACGGCTCCTCCGAGATCGTGGGGACGGTAGAGATCGGTCGCGGCGCGCGCGTGACCAAGAGCAAACTGATCGGGCCGGTCATCCTGGACGAGAACGTGACCCTCGAGAACGCGGTCGTTGGGCCCTACGTCTCGATCGGCCGCGAGGCCTCGCTCATCCACACCGGGGTGACGAACAGCATCATCCTAGAAGGGGCGGCCATCACCCGAGTGAGGAGAATCGACCGCTCCCTGATCGGGCGATGGACTCAGATTCAACTCGACGAGAGCGGGGCCGCCTGCTCATTCGTCCTAGGAGACCACTGCCGCGTAGGACTCACGGACGCCGGAAGAAGCGGTGGATCGTCGGCGTCAGAATGCTGAATGGCGTCTAGTTCTTTGTTCGTAGTTCTTAGTCGGTGGTGCGCGGTGGCGCGGCCCTGGGAGGCCGTGGGGAAGATGCTGAATGGACTGATCCACTCGCTCGACCAGAAACCCGATAATGGAGAAGCCACCAAGAACTAAGCACCAAGCACTGGTTCTCGCGCTCCACTCGCCACATGCTACGTGCCACCCCCCACTGGCTACCTCCCACAAGCCACTTCCGTTTGCCGTCCCTTGCCTTTCTCCCTATGATCGAGGGCGCGTACAATCTAAGATGGGAGGTGAGGCCCATGCGCTCTCTTCTGGCCTATGTGGAATGGGATCCCGAAACGAAGCTCTATGTCGGGATTGTGCCCGGGATCCCGGGAGCCCATACGCAGGGCGCAACTCTCGATGAGCTCAACGCCAATCTCCGAGAAGTCGTGCAGCTCTGCCTGCAAGACTACGACGGCTCCGTTGAGACTCTCCCGCGGTTGGTCGGACTCCAAGAGGTTGAGGTTCCGGAGTGAACCGCCTGCCCATCGTCGACGCGCAGACGATGGAGGGTGTTCTCGTTACGCTCGGGTTCAAACGGATCCGACAGTGAGGAAGTCACGTCTTCTACCGGCACCCAGACGGACGCACGACCACAGTCCCCTTCCACGCCCGGAGAGACCTCGCCCGTCCATTGATCGGGGAGATCCTCCGCGAGATCGACCTTACACCGGTTGAGTTCCTTCAGGCCCTCAAGAGAACCGGTTAGACCTTCGTCCGGCATAGGACGAAGCTTGGCACAGTTTGTGACTCGCCTCTCGCTGCTGCCACCTCCCACCGCCATCTGCCACACGCCGAAGGTGTCGAAGAGACGAAGTACCTCCTGGTACTCGGAAAGGATCTCGGGTACATTCAGGCTGCAACTCATGCCATGCTAGCAGAGGAGTACGACCTCAAAGATGCTGAACGGCCTGATCAACTCGCTCGACCGGAGACCCAACAATGAGCACGCCCACACACCAGGCATCAAGAACTAACCACCAACCACAGAGCTCCATCCTCGTCACCGGCGGCGCAGGCTACATCGGGAGCCACACGGTCAAGGAACTCATGAGGCACGGCCACGACGTCGTGGTCTTCGACAACCTCTCCACCGGACACCGCGAGTTCGTCCTGACGGACAAGTTCGTCGAAGGCGACCTCCTTGACCCCGATTCGCTACGAACGTGCTTCGATCGCTTCTCGTTCGACTCAGTCCTTCACTTCGCTGCCCTCACGAGCGTGCCAGACTCCGTGCGAGACCCGCAGCGCTACTATCAGACGAACCTCATCGGCGGCTTGAACCTCCTTCAAGTCATGCTCGAGCACGACGTCAAGAACCTCATCTTCTCATCGAGTGCCGCGATCTACGGAAGCCCCGAGAAGATCCCGATCCCAGAGGAACATCCCAAGAACCCGGAAAGCCCGTACGGTAGGACGAAGTGGGTCTTTGAGCAGATCCTGGAAGACTACGGCCGCGCCTACGGACTGAGGAGCATCTCGCTCCGCTACTTCAACGCCGCCGGGTCCGACCCAAGCGGAGCGATCGGCGAGTGGCACGACCCGGAATCCCACCTCATCCCGATCGTGCTCGAGGTAGCCCAAGGGAAGCGCAAGCAGATCGAGATCTTCGGAACGGACTACGACACCCCTGATGGCACGTGCATCCGAGACTTCATCCACGTGAGCGACCTAGCTGAGGCCCACGTGCTGGCACTCCAGCACCTGCACGGGGGCTCTCCGAGCGCGGCGTACAACCTCGGAACGGGGGTGGGACACTCGGTCCGAGAGGTCGTCGACGTCTGCCGCGCGGTCACGAATCTCAAGATTCAAGCCACAGAGGCACCCCGACGGCCCGGAGACCCTGCGCAGCTCGTTGCCAATCCAAGTCGGGCAGAGAGGGAGCTTCGCTGGAAGGCGCGCTTCAGGGACCTGCAGACAGTCGTGGAGACGGCCTGGAAATGGCAAAGATCGCGCGGGTAGCTCTGTCAGAGTCGGCCCTGCCTGAACCACGCTGTCTGGAGCGGCACAGAGGTGCAACTGCGGCCGTTCAGGATTGGAACGTGTATGATGTGGGAAGCCTGATTCCTGGTCGGGAGGGCGCCGGACTCCTTGATCAAGGGCCGTTTCCGGGGTGCCTCTGTAGCCACGGCAGGCAGTTGTAGAGGAGCTTGAGAATGCCAAGCGAAAGGAGCGACAGAGAGGATTACTGGCAAGAAAAGCACGTTCTCATCACCGGAGCAACGGGGTTCGTAGGTTCCTGGCTTGCCGACATCCTCACCAAGTCAGGAGCGTACGTTGTCGCGCTCATCCGCGATTCGGACCCGCAATCCGATCTCATTCGTTCCGGGATCGTCAAAGAGCTTCACGTCGTGAGCGGCATCTTGGAAGACTACTCGTGCCTCGAGCGAGCACTCAACGAGCACGAAGTAGATACGGTATTCCACCTCGGAGCCCAAGCGATTGTCGGCGTCGCCAATCGCTCCCCGCTGTCAACCTTCGAGGCAAACATCCGAGGCACCTACAACCTACTTGAGGCCTGCCGAGTCCACGCCAAGACAGTGAAACGCGTGATCGTCGCATCGAGCGACAAGGCCTACGGCGATAGCGAGGTCCTTCCGTACGTCGAGGCGATGGCCCCGCAAGGACGCCACCCGTACGATGTCTCAAAGAGCTGCGCAGACCTGCTCGCCCAAGCCTACTACCACACGTTTCGTCTGCCCGTGGGAATCGCCCGCTGTGGCAACGTCTACGGGGGCGGTGATCTGAACTGGAGCCGGATTGTCCCCGGCACGATCCGTAGCCTCCTCGGGAACCACCGCCCGATTGTGAGAAGCGACGGCAAGTTCATCCGGGACTACGTGTACGTGGAGGACATCGCCCGGGCGTACATGCTGCTGGCTCAGGCCCTGGATGATGAGGGCGTGCATGGAGAGGCGTTCAATTTCAGCGCGGAGAAGCCCTACTCCGTCTTGGAAGTTGTAGATGCACTTCGCGAGCTGATGAACCAAAGAGACCTCGAGCCAGTGGTCTTGAGCCAGGCGAATGCGGAGATCCGCGACCAGTACCTCTCGGCCGACAAAGCTCGGGCGCGTTTGGGCTGGCAGACTAGTCTCTCGTTGAAAGATGGCCTGAAAAGGACGATCGAGTGGTATCGTGCGTTTCTGGGAGCATAGGTCGGGAGGTGCAGGTTTGGCAGAATTGCAGAGGCATGTCGCCTCTCCGCTGTTAGCAGCTCTCAAAGCTCCAGGGAGACGAAGATGACGACTTCCCCTGCGGACGACGCTCGGGCCTTGAGAGACCGAATCCTTGGACTCGTTCGGCTCTATCACGCAGCCAACTGGCCCCCAAAACCCTTCGTCCCGGGAGTCACGCAGATCCCTGTCAGTGGCAAGACATTCGACGCAGAAGAAGTCGCCTGCCTTGTCGATGCATCTCTTGATTTCTGGCTGACTACCGGTCGTTTCGCAGACCAGTTCGAGAGGGAGTTCGCCGCGTTCATGGAGGTCAAGCACGTTGCCCTCGTGAACTCCGGATCCTCCGCTAACCTCCTTGCTCTGTCAGTCCTGACCTCGCCTGAGCTTGGGGATCGCAGACTGAGACCCGAAGACGAGGTCATTACGGTGGCTGCTGGCTTCCCTACCACGGTCAACCCGATCCTGCAGAACTCCCTCGTCCCGGTGTTCGTTGACGTCGAAGTCCCGACCTACAACGTGGCCGTTCGCGAACTGGACAAGGCCTACTCGCCCCGAACCAAGGCCTTGGTCCTTGCTCACACGCTGGGGAACCCCTTCGACCTTCGGGCCGTCACGGACTTCGCACGAGGTCACAAGCTCTGGCTTATCGAGGATTGCTGTGACGCCGTGGGAAGCCGGTATCAGGGGAAGCCAGTCGGCACCTTCGGAGATCTCGCGACGGTCAGCTTCTACCCCGCTCACCACATCACCATGGGCGAGGGCGGCGCGGTGCTGACGAACTCTACGGAACTCCACAGACTCGTCGTCTCCTACCGAGACTGGGGGCGCGCCTGCTGGTGCGCCCCGGGAAAGGACAACACCTGTGGGAAGCGGTTCGGCTGGGCCCTCGGGGACCTTCCGCCTGGCTATGACCACAAGTACACTTACTCGCACATCGGCTACAACTTGAAGCTTACCGACATGCAGGCAGCCGTCGGGGTGGCGCAACTGAAGAAGCTTCCTGAGTTCATCGCCGCGCGGCGCCGCAACTTCGACTACCTTCTGGATGCCCTCGAGAAGCTCTCCGAGACCCTGATCCTTCCCGAAGTCACACCAGGAGCGGACCCGAGCTGGTTCGGCTTCCCGCTGAGTGTGCGCCCAGAAGCTCCGTTTTCTCGCAATGCGCTCGTCCAGCATCTTGACAAGAGAAGGATCGGCGTTCGGCTGCTCTTCGGCGGGAACCTTGCTCGACAGCCCGCGTACGCGGGGACGGCGTACCGCACGATCGGTGAACTTCCGATGTCCGACTTCGTCATGAATCAGACCTTCTGGATTGGGGTTCATCCAGGGCTGACCTCGCAAATGCTCGACTACATGTCGGATACTCTGGTCGAGTTCGTGAAGAGGGAGGGACGCGCGTGACGGAGAGAATCCCAGTTGTCATCCTATGCGGCGGCATGGGGACCAGGCTCGCCGAGCAAACCGAGGTCCGCCCGAAGCCTCTCGTCGAGATCGGCGGGAGGCCTATCCTCTGGCACATCATGAAACACTACGCCTTCTACGGCTTCAACGACTTCATCCTTGCATTAGGCTACAAGGGGGATCAGATCAAGCGGTACTTCCTCGATTTCCACGCTGCTAGCGCCGATCTCGAGGTGTCTCTTGACACAGGAAAGGTTGAACCGCTTGGTCCAGCGAACTGCGCGCCTTGGAGAGTTCGCTTGTGTGATACAGGCTTGGAAACCCAGACAGGTGGACGGCTCAAGCGACTCGAGCGACTGCTCTCCAACAGCACATTCATGATGACGTACGGCGATGGCGTGAGCAACGTGGATCTTCGGCGCCTGATCACCTACCACAGGGAGAACCGCGCACTCGTGACCCTTACAGCCGTGCGCCCTCCGGCTCGCTTCGGAGCAGTCGAAATCGACGGCGTACGGGTACGATCGTTCCGGGAGAAGTCTGCTCTTCATGAAGGTTGGATCAACGGGGGGTTCTTCGTGATCGAACCAGAAGCCTTGCAGTACGTCAAGGGCGATGTCCCATGGGAAAGGGAGCCTCTTGAACGGATTGCAGAGAAGGGCGATCTTTGCGCATACCGGCACGACGGATTCTGGCAGTGCATGGATACCCTACGCGACCTACGGCTCCTACAGACCCTTTGGGAAGAGGGCTCCCCGCCATGGAGGGTCTGGTAACATGCGAGGAACTCCTGCATGTGGCCCCCTCGGCGAAGGAGACCCTCAGCTCTCGGCCTGGACCGAGATGCAGTCGGCGTGGGAACAGCTGCGCGGAAAGCGGGTCTTCATCACGGGCGGGACGGGGTTCATAGGCTGTTGGCTACTGGAGGCGCTCCTTTGGGCCAACAGCACCTTCCATCTCGGAGCCTCCGTGGTAGTCCTCACGCGGGATCCAGAAGGCTTCTCGATGAGGGTACCGCACCTCGCCGGTGAGAGCTGGGTGGAGTTGCTGCAGGGAGATGTACGAACCTTCGCTTTCCCAGACAAGGGTTTCTCGCTCGTTATCCACGCAGGTGGACCCGGCCGGGAATCGCTTGCTTGTGAGACACCGCTGGAGACATTCTCAGCCATAGTGGATGGAAGCCACCACGTCCTTGACTTCGCTCTCCACTGCCACGCCGAGTCCGCTCTCTTCGTGAGCTCAGGGGCTGTGTACGGAAGGAATACCTGGCAAGCGGGGCATCTGTCCGAGAACCATCTCGGAGCACTGGACCCCTCAGACCCGCTTTCAGCATATGCAGAAGGAAAGAGAGCTGCGGAGTTTCTGTACGCCGCATATCGACACGTCCACGGCCTCGATGTGAAGATCGCGAGGTGTTTCACTTTCGCGGGCCGCTACCTGAACCCTGCAGCCGGATTCGCCATCACCGACTTCGTACTCGATGCTCTTCGCGGAGGGCCAGTCGTCGTGAGAGGGGATGGCACGGCCCGCCGTTCGTATCTCCATGGAGCGGACCTCGCTGCCTGGCTCTGGACGATTCTCCTGCGCGGCCTCCCCGGCCGGACCTACAATGTGGGCTCAGAGGAGTCCATTGGCATCGGCGAACTTGCGCACGCGATCGCGGAAATGTGTGAGCCACAGCCTGAGGTACGGGTATGCACCGCTGCCACGCCCGGGCTGCGCGCCGAGTGCTATGTCCCTTCGACAAAGCGTGCGCAAGAGGAGCTTGGTTTGCGCCAGACCGTGGGGCTGGCAGATGCTCTCCGCGACACGCTTGGATGGCTCAGGCAGATGCAGTCGACAGGTCGGGTGGGCGAACAGGAGTACGGGCAGAGTAGTTTCAGCGATGGCAGTGCTAGGAGGCTCGATCCCGAGGCGAGCCGTGCCGGGAGTCCTAGCACCGGTGCTTCCAAAACGCAGACGATCAGGAGAGGTCAAGAATGAAGGTATCCGACTACGTGGCGGCCTTCCTTCGCGCGCAAGGAGTGGAATTCGTCTTTGAAGTCGTGGGAGGCATGACGACGCACCTCGTCGACTCAATCTACAGGGCCGGCGAAGTACGCCTGATTAGCATGCATCATGAGCAGGCGGCCGCATTTGCTGCGGAAGCTGCCGCGCGTTTGACGGGTATCCCGGGAGTAGCCATGGCCACCAGCGGGCCGGGCGCCACGAATCTGCTTACAGGGATTGGCAGCTGCTACTACGACTCGACGCCCGCCGTTTTCATCACCGGGCAGGTGAATCGCAACGAGCAGAAAGGGCGTCGCAACATACGCCAGATGGGGTTCCAAGAGACAGACATCGTCTCCATGGCCAGACCCGTCACCAAAGCAGCGTACCGAGTCCGGTCAGCCCACCAACTAGCTGCGGTCCTCGAAGAGGCCTTCGCCACGGCCTTGATGCCGCGCAGGGGACCTGTCCTTGTCGACATCCCCATGGATGTACAGAGAGCTGACCTCAGCGCTCCGGCTCCACAGAGAGCCGCTCCGCAGCCCATTCAGCGCCAGCCTTCGCGTGCAATTGGACCCCTACTGCGCGATCTTCAGAACGCGCAGCGCCCGTTGATTCTTGCTGGTGGAGGGATCAGGGCCTCTCGGGCGGCAGACCCATTCCGCACGATGGCTGAGCGACTCGCTGTACCGGTCGTCTATTCCCTCATGGGGGCGGATGCCCTCCCTTGGCAGAACCCGCTTCGCGTGGGGATGATCGGCACATACGGCAACCGCTGGGCGAACTACGCGTTGGGGCACGCGGACTTCCTCTTAGTGTTGGGCAGCCGCCTTGACGTGCGTCAGACTGGCTCGGATGTCGATGCATTCAGGCGCGGGAAGACCATTTGGCAAGTAGACTGTGACGAAGGCGAGGCGAACAACCGCGTTCCAGGCTGCAAGACGCTCATTGCAGACTTGGGCGCGTTCTTCGCGGCGCTCGCCGAGCTCGACAACGAGACTACAGGTCGATGGGATCCTTGGGCGCGGGAGATTGGCCAGTGGCAGCGGGACTGGCCCGACACTGCGGAGAACAGCGGCGCGCCCGGCATCAATCCCAACGCGTTCATGCACCGGCTGGCGTCCGCCTCACGGGTAGCCGGCGCCTTCGTAACGGACGTCGGGTGCCACCAGATGTGGGCGGCACAATCCCTCGAGCTTGGTCACGACCAGCGCCTGCTCACGTCGGGAGGGATGGGATCCATGGGCTTCGGGCTTCCTGCAGCCATAGGAGCCGCGTTCAGCTTGCCCGGATGCCCTATCGTAATGATCGCCGGGGACGGCGGCATGCAGATAAACATCCAGGAACTACAAACCGTCTTACATCATCGTCTCCCCATCAAGATGGTCGTCATCGACAACGGGGCATACGGCATGGTCAGGCAATTCCAGGAGAGCTATTTCGAGGGCCGATACCCGGCCACGCTGTGGGGATACTCCGCACCTGACTTCGTCCGTGTAGCGAAGGCTTACGGTATCGACGGCGAATGCATCCAGGCCACACAGGAAGAAGACACGGCGCTTGGAAGGCTCTGGGATGATCCCATAAAGCCCTATTTGCTGCAGGTGCGCGTCGATACGTTTGTAAACGTCTATCCAAAGGTAGCCTTCGGCCGTCCGATCACCGAGATGGAGCCTCCGCCGAAGTCGACAATCGATGGGAAATGGAATCCTCTCAACAGCAAGTAGCGAGGTGCGGTGGGCAGATGGAGTGCATGCTGGCCCAGGAGGCTCACCATGCATCATCCAGGTCAGAAGGAGCCAAGAAACTGAATCCTCAACAGTGCTGGCACAACGTAGAAGCCGTCCTCACAATCGCAGTTCCGACCTACAACGGGGCGGGCACCATTCGTGAGACCCTCGAGAGCGTTGCCGGGCAGCTTGAGCCTGGCGTAGACATCCTTGTGTCAGACAATGCATCAACAGACGCGACTCGTTCTGTTATGCGGGAGTACCAGCAGCGATACCCGTCCATTCTCTACTCCCGCAATGATACCAATGTAGGCCCAGACAGAAACTTCGACCTCGCGGTGCGAGGAGCGTGCGGGAAATACGTCTGGCTACTGAGCGACGACGACAAGCTCAGTCCCGGTGCCATCAGGCGTATGCTTGACGTTCTTGAGAGACATCGAGACATCGCCCTCGTGTTCGTCAATTCAGCCACCTACAGCGCTGACTTCTCTCGGTGCCTGGCTAGTCGCGCTCTTGCGATTCCCGAAGACCTCTTCTGCAGAACTGCCGATGAGTTCCTGCAGGCGACCAAGGAGCTCGCCTGTTACGTCTCCTCTTGCGTAGTGCGACGCGACCTGTGGATAGAGAGGGACCTGTCTCCGTACGTTGGCTCCAATTGGCTGCAATACGCCGCCCGACTAGCTCTTTTGCGGGGCCACTCGGCTTACTGCATCGCCGATTCTCTCGTTGTGTACAGAAGTGAGGCGTTCCGATGGGAGAGAGACGGCATGCTGCGCAACAACGTGAAACTCGCCAGGATGATTGGACAGCTAGCCGAGCTGGGCTACAGCAAGTCAGTCGTCCGTCAGACCATGCGCAGTCTCGTGCGCAAGCTTCCTCTCACCATCTTCATCGCCAAGACCACCAACCTCTCTCTGGACTGCGGGCTGATGAGTCTGCTAGCCGCCTATGGCATCCACCCCTCCTTCTGGATTCTTGACGTGCCGCTACTGCTCGTGCCTCGCTGGAGCCACAGGCTAGTATGGCGCTTGTACCAGGTACCTCCTATGAAGAGGTACTACAGAACGCTGAAAGCCTCGCTTGGCAGACTGCGCGCCGCGGCCAGGTCTCGTCGGGAGAAGCGGCCATGAGTGTCCCGGCACCGAGATCGCCTCGGACGATCTTCTTCCTTGGAAGCACGGCCGGCTTTGGAGCCAACGCCCTCTCCCAGGTCATCGGCATCGTATCTGTGCCTCTTGGCCTGCGCTACTTCGGTGCGTCCAGGTATGGAATCTGGGTAGTCATCAGCTCCGTCGTCGGATACCTTAGTCTCTCTCAACTCGGTATTGCAGCGGCAGCGCAGACTCTAATCGCCAAGGCTTCGTCGCCCGATCAGCAGCGAAGCCTGTTCCAACGCAGTCTCTTCCTCGGGACTCTCGGCGCTCTGGTCGCTGTGGCCGCGCTTCTCGTGGTCAGATACAGTGTCCCCGGATGGGTGAATATCCTTGGAAGACTGCCATTGTCAACACATGCTGAAGCCGAGGGAGCCGCATGGGCGACCGCATTGCTCTTCCTTCTCCAGGTGCCCACGAACGTCTTTGGAGTTGCATTTGCTGCCCTCTTGGAAATCCACTGGGAGCGGTTCTACCTAGCACTGGGCAAGGTCGCTGCGCTGGCGGCGCTGGTAACAACGATCCTGCTCCAGGGAGACCTCCGAACCTTGGCATTGCTCACTGGGGCCGCGAGTCTTGGAGTGGGCGTCGCAAGCGGAATTCACCTGTTCCTGGTCCATCCCGCCATGCGATTCACACTCAGAGGGTCCTCATGTCAGACCGCCTCAAGCCAGTCCGTTCTCGCGAGCGGTGTACGTTTCTTGGCCATTAGCATCGCCGCCATGGCAGTCTGGAACTCCAACAGCCTGATCATCAGCCACTACTTGGGACTGGCTGACGTAGCGCAATACTCAGTGTACTTCAGGCTCTTCTGCGTTGGATTCTCACTGCTGATTCTTGTCAACGGCGTGCTGTGGCCAATGTACGGCGCAGCGGCAGGAGCCAACAACTGGGCGTGGGTTCAGCGCACGTATGGCCGCACCGTTCATCTCCTGGCCATCCTGGGTGGCCTCCTCTGGGTCGGAGGCATCTCCTTTGCGCCCCAGATCGTCAGCCTTTGGGCCGGCTCAGGATTCCGCGGCGGCTTGCTTCTGCCGTTTGCGCTTGGGGGGTATGGGTATTCTTTGTCGCTTGTCTGTTCTCACACAACGGTCCTCAACGCACTGAACGCAACGTGGGGCATGGTGGCGTTTGCCTTCGCTGAAGCGCTGGCCAACGTCTGTTTCACGGTGGCCTTCATCAGGCTCATGGGGATTGGAGGCGTCGCCCTCGGAATGCTGCTTGGAGCGGTGACGACCGTCTTCTGGATTTCGCCGCTCTATCTTGACTTCCGCACCGCTGGACGAGTGCAGTTCCAGATGCGCCACATCGTGATCCACGGCTTCTTGGCTCTTCTCCCCGCATTGGCTCTGGCCTGCTGGCTAGCAGCGTTTGGACCATCAGGCTCCGCGGGGATAATCCTCAGACTTGGCCTCATTCTCTTGTACCTGGGAGCTTCCTGGTACACGACCTCTTCCGACTTGAGAAGCTTTGTTCTGGGAATGCTGCACAGACTCATCGACAATCGGAGGGTGATGACAAGATGATTGATGCGCACTCTCACCGGCTAGGCGCGAGGATCGGGAAGCTGAAGGGGGCGGCCAAGCCGTGGCAAGTGACGGCCCGTGACGCAGCTAGTTCGTATGCCATGGCAAAGGTGGACATTGTCCAAAAAGGGCCGTTGGTGAGCGAGGGGCAAGGCACAGTGGATCCGTCGGCGGCGGAGCGAGGATTGCCACAGCGAAAGGCTGAGGGAGTGGTGCGCTCGCCGCGCGGCGAGTCCGACACCCCTCGTCCCTCAAGAACCCTTCTGCAGCGAAAGCCTCTCATGCAGCAGCTTCCGTTGCGGGTGAGGCTTGCGGTCGTTGCTGGCACGCCCGATGAGACGTGGCAGTCCACCTGTATAAGGGGGCTGGCATGCCTGCGCGCGGCTGCGGAGTTCGGGCACGGCCCTACAGCCAGCCGGTGCCACCGCGCAGAGCGGAATCCAACGCAGAGTTCAGGACAAGGCAGTGATGCGCCCATGGCTAACCCACTCGTAAGCATCTGTATCCCAACATACAACGCAGAGAGGACCGTGGCGGAGACACTTCGGAGCATTTTGGGGCAAACGTATTGGCACATCGAAGTGCTCGTCGTTGACAACGCGTCGCAAGACGGAACCTTGCGAGTCGTGGAGCAGTTCGATGATCAGCGCATTCAGATCTACAGAAACGACGAGAACATCGGGTGGCTCGGCAACTACAGGAGGTGCGTGGAACTCGCGACCGGAGAGTACATCGCTGTCTTCCATGCAGATGACGTCTATCTTCCAGACATGGTCTCCAGGCAGCTTCAGACCTTCCACGAGAGGCCGTCTGTCGCTGCGGTATTCACTCTGAACAAGACTATCAATGAGGATGGGAAGATCCTAACAACCAGTGCGTTCCCAAGTGAGCTTAGGGAAAAGGCTCTGCTCGGTTTCGATGAGGTCTTGATTGCCACGCTCCGCCACGGCAACTTCCTGACCTGCCCAAGTGCGATGGTGAGAGCGGATGTTTACAGGAAGGCAATCCCGTTTGATAGTGAGAGATTCGGGAGCGCTGCTGACCTGGCTATATGGCTCTCCATTCTTGAGCGACACCCCATTTCAGTAATCGAGGAACCCCTAATGCACTACAGGATAAGTCAATTCCAGAGTAGCTGGCAGGACGTCTACCTGCGAACCGAATCGGCAACCTACTTTCGAGTCATGGACTACTATCTCTTCCGCGCCCCTGGAGCCGTCAGGATTCCACGTGACGCTCTGGCGAAGCACGAGTTTGCAAGGGTTCTGGACGCGATCAGGTGCGGTGAGAACTACCTGATCAAGGGCGAGATTGACAACGCCCGGCGCAATCTAAAGAGAGCGTTCTCAATAGCGGCGCTAAGAGGAGTCGCAAGGAACAGCACGAGCCCGTTGCTGCTCCGCAACTGGGCCTTGGGGATCATTCTATACTGCGCCATTGGGGCGCGCTGGGGTAAGCGCCTTGGCAAGGTAGTCTGGTGGCTCTTGTATGGCAGGAAGAAGTGGTTGTTGCGGGATCTCAAAAGTGAGATCCAAACTATAGGAGGCAAGCAAGAGTAGCCATGGACACCAAGCCCCGGGCAGAGCGATGAAAGCATGATCTGCAAGGCCGAGCACGTGGGCGGTTGAGCTGAGGGCTCGCTAGTGTCGCGTCTGCCTAGTCTACATACACACATGGCAGGGCTGAGCCGCTAGGAGACCGAACGGGTGCTCGTTCCCGCACCTCGGGGGAGTACCTGCTTGATCTTGCCATGATCCCATCCTCTCAAGGAATTCGGTCTCCGGCAATCCCGGGGCGGTTCATTTCAGCCGCAGAGATGTGGTAGGATGGTCAGAAGTCAGACTGATGGTGTGTGCAGGCCAGGGTACAGGAGGTGGGCAGGGTCTGTGTTGGTGTTCAGGTTGGCACGAGGAGAACCGAAACGGCGATGCCTCCCCTGGGCAGCGAGAAGGTGGACGAGTTTGCTCGTGAACTGGAGGTCCCGCCTGTACTTGTCAGGGGAGCGAAAGACGTACCTTCCCAGCGGCGAGGCACCAAGGCTCGAGAATGTAGATGACTGGCTAGAGACTTCGGCCTTTGGTGCCTCACGACAGACAAGAAGCAGGATTCTGATTCTTGGGCTCTTCTTGGCGTTAGCTTGCGCAATCCCCCTCATTGCCGACGCATATATCGGGACATTCTCCCGCTATACCGCGGACGATTATAGCTTTGCTGCGAACGTCAAGGATAGAGGTTTCCTCGGGGCCCAGTGGCACTGGTTCACAACATGGACCGGAAGATTCTCTTCCACGTTCCTTGCTTGTGCCTTTTCTGCCATTGGTCATTGGACCACGGCGATCCTGCCTTCCGTCCTGATCGCCCTCTGGCTCGCAGGCATGGTTTGGGTAGGCCACGAGCTCGGCTTGCTGCTCCTCTTGCCCCAACCAGCTCTTTTCTCCGTGTCTTCTGCTTGTCTGATTCTGTACGTGACCTGCAACAGCTACTCCCCAGACATAAGGCAGTCGCTATACTGGCAGATCGCGGAACTGACCTACCTCTTCCCGGTTGTTCTTCTCGTGTTCTGGGCGGCGCTGATTCTCCGGAAGATACGGCGTGGCTCTCCGCGGCGACTTGCGAGTGCCCTGGTTGGTGTCGCTTTGCTCACAACGTTTGTCGCCGGGGGGTGCTCAGAAACGCAAGCGGCAATGCAGGTCGTGGCGATTGCCCTTGTGCTTGTGGTGCTCCCGGTAGCACGCCCGGCTCACCTCGATCGCAGAGACTATGCAATCCTGATCGCAGGCGTTCTAGGCTCATTGGCTGCCCTTGCCCTGCTGGCATACGCTCCTGGGGCCACGTTCAGAATGGCCTTCTTCCCCTCTCCGCCCGGCCTGGCCGCCGTAGTACGCGAATCGCTTGCAGATGCCATCAACTTTGTCGGCAGATTCCTTCAGCAGGCGCCTCTGGTAGTTTCTTCTGCCATCGTTTTCCCGGCTCTTCACGGCATGTGCTTGTCCGGTCAGCTGTCGAGCACCGCATCACGCATGGCAGCGACACGCGGGGCGATATGGATACCACTCGCGGCTCTTCCCGTGGCGGCGCTGGTCATTGTCGCTGGGGCTCTTGCTCCGGCGCTTTGGGCGATGTCTCTCATGCCCCCTCCTCGCGCGCTCTTCGCCCCGAAGTTCATCCTCGTGCTACTCGTTGTCTCGTGGAGCTGGCTCGTGGGTCTTCAGTTTGGGCGTACGGCGCGCACACGTCCAAAGGTCCTAGGGTCGCTCTTTGTCGCGGCGGGTGTGCTCTTAGTTGCCGGCAGCCTACGGCTCACGCCGGACTGGGTAGCGCACATCCTTAGCAGGGATGGAGTCCTTGAACCAGGAACGCTCGCGAACTTGCTGCAATGGCGAATTGCCGCTGCAATCCTAGGGTCGCTCGGGTTTCTCGCAGGAGCAACGCTGGTCGCTCGCTCGCGGAGGCACAAACAGATGGAACGGTCTCTGCCCGCGAAGGCTGCGATCGTCTTCGGAGCGGGTCTTCTGATCGCACTACTCTTCTTGGGTCCCGTCGCGTCCGCCGTACGAACCCTTTCTCTTGCTCCCGCAGCCCGTCGCTACGCGTCTGCTTGGGACCACAATGACTCGGCCATCCGTGCTGCAAGGCTCAAAGGAGTTTTGAGCTTGACGGTGCCGAGCACCAACCCACCTCCATGGCTGGACGGCATCTTGGCTGACCCCACGGCTGATCCCGCGAACTGGGTGAACGTTTCCGTCGCAAGTTACTACGGGCTCGCATCCATTGCCATAGAGGCCCTACCTAACCAAGACCGTTCGGACGGATCAGCCAATGGAAACTAGAGATCACTTCAAGATCGGCCCCGAACAGATCCGGATACACGACGGGGCGAGGTATCCGGCGTACGCCGCGAGGAGCCGCTCTTGACGTACGAAAGGCCGGCGGTAGTTCCCCCTCCAGGCGATAACGGAGAGAGCGTGACTGTGGTGGTCCCCGCCTACAACGAAGAGAAGCGCATTGGGGAAGCTCTCAAGCAGATCCGGGATGCGCTAGAGGCCACTGGGCTTCAATTTGAGATCATACCAGTAGATGACGGTTCCCGAGACACAACCCGGGAAATCATGGATCTCTACGCCCGCGATGACCAGAGGATTCGGCCGGTGTCGTATTCTCCAAACAGAGGGAAGGGTCACGCAGTGAGGAGGGGTATGTTGGCGTCACGTGGTAGCTTGCTCCTCTTCACTGATTGCGACTTGAGTACCCCACTTGCAGAGCTCCCACGTTTTCTACAGCTCGCCAGGCAGTACGACATAGTAGTCGCCTCGCGCGCCTTGCCAACCTCGATAATCCCTGTTCGGCAGCCCTTCCATCGACGAGTATTGGGAACCCTTAGCAGATGGCTTGTTGCTCACGTTCTAGGACTTGACATACGTGACACGCAATGTGGCTTCAAGCTATTCAGGAGAAGGGCTCTTGGACTATTCAAGAAGCAGAAGATTGACGGCTTCGGTTTTGACTTCGAGATTCTCTTCCTTGCCAAGCAAGAAGGCTTCTCTGTCAAGGAGGTGGGTGTGACGTGGCAGAATGGCAGCGGGAGCAAGGTTAGGCTGCTCGATTTCCCCAGGACACTCCTAGAATTGATTCGGGTAAGGCAGAATAGCCGCCAGGGAATATACTGAGTAGACATGAAGGAAGAACTTTACCACCAAATGAGGGAATTAGAGAACTCTTACTGGTGGTATGTCGCCAGAAGGAAAATCATTCTAAGTCTTGTTACGAAGTTCTTCCACCGACCGGAGGGTAGGGTGAGGGTACTGGACATCGGCTGTGGTACTGGATCGATGCTTCGTTGGCTGGCCACCTATGGCGAAGTCCGTGGCATTGATGCCTCGCCTGTTGCAGTAACATACGCCCAAGACCAGGCCCCAACAGCGGAGGTCCGGCAAGTCGTCTTTCCGAAGGAGCCCCTGCCATGGCGGGACCGCTACAATCTCATAACCCTCCTCGACGTTCTGGAGCACCTTGACGACGACCTAGGCGCGCTGCACCACGTCCAGGCCCTACTCGCTGATGGTGGAATGCTTGTCCTAACCGTGCCTGCTTTTCAATTCCTCTGGAGTGGGCACGATGAGGCTCACCACCACAGACGCAGGTACACGCGCAGAGCCCTTAGACAGAAGCTTGAGGCCGCGGGTTTCACTGTGGCAAAACTGTCCTACTTCAACAGCCTCCTGGCACTTCCCATCCTCGGAGTGCGGCTTCTGGGAAAAGTTCTGCGCAGAGGACAACCCGCGTCGGATTTGAGGCGCTCGCCACGTTCTGTCAATGCCGTGCTGACAAGAGTCTTCGGCTTTGAGAGATTCATCCTGCGCTTCATCAGCATGCCAGTTGGAGTCTCCATCATCGCCATTGTGGAAAGAGCAGCCCCGTTGGGGACTGCCACTGCTTTGGAAGTGGCCCGCTTGACGAACTGAGATGCCTCGGGAGATTGCTCCGGCAAGTCGAATGCCGCACGGTTCCCATGGCAGAAGGAGGCGCGGAATGCAGAGAAGGTGGTATCGCCCTTGTGTGCCCATGCGGCCAGAGTCTGAGAGCCGCCCCAAGCCAATGCGCTCATGCTTGACGTGTGTTGCGGAGCATACCTAGAAACGTAGGTAGAGGAGGGCGATGGGAGCTGAAACATCCCTATGGGCCGTTGTGGTTGCCCTGGTGTGTGCACTCATGGGGGCAACGGGGCAGGTCTTCTTCAAGCTGGGCTCGGCGTCAGTAGTGATGAACTCCCGAAGTTGGCTATGCAACTGGAGGCTGCTCTTGGGTGCGGGTTTGTACGCAGCTTCCGCCTTCCTTTTCGTCTGTGCTTTGAAACATGGTAAGCTGAGCGTGTTGTATCCACTTATCGGAACAAGCTACATCTGGGTAGCGCTCTTCGCAACCAGGTTTCTTGGCGAGTCGCTCTCGATACTCCAGTGGCTGGGCGTCTTGCTCATCGTGGGAGGGATTGCACTAGTCGCCAAGTAGACCTTGACCAGCCCTGCCGTGATGTTATGAAAGCGCGCCTCCTTCTCCGGCAGTGGAGTACGCTGCCGGTGGAAGAACGGCGTTCGCCGTCTGAAGGAGGCGCAGGATGCAGTGTATCGCGTTCGACGCGCACAAGCAGTACACCTGGGCGGTGGTAGAGGACGAGAAGGGGAAGGTGGTGTGCGAACAGCGCATTGCGCGCAAGAACGGCGCGCCCGTCGAGTTCCTAGCGAGCTGCGAGCCCGGATCTCCGGTGGCTGTGGAGACGATCGGGAACTGGTACTGGATTGCCGATGAGATCGAAGCAGCGGGAATGGTCCCGCGGCTCGTCCACGCCTGCAAGGCGAAGGGGATAAGCGGCTCGATTGACAAGACCGTCAAGTTGGATGTCCGAGGAATCCAACCGGCTTCCACGATCGGGAACCCTACCGACGGTGTGGATTCCGCCGCGGGAGCTTCGAGATGCTCGGGAGTTGCCGAGGACGCGGATGGTGCTCGTGGGGCAGCGAACTAAGATCAAGAATCGCATCCTCGCCAACCTGGCGAAGTACGGCGCTCCGTCAGGCGGAGCCAGCGATATGTTCGGTGTTCGCGGTCGGGTTCTGTTGAGGAAGCGAGCGGACGAACTCCCACCCGAGACGAGGTACGCGACAGAGAGGCTGATGGAAGAGCTGGATCACCTGGACGAAGAGATCCAGGGATTCCAGGAACGGATGGCCGAGCTATTCCAGCCGACGCGGCAGCTGGAACTGATCGAGACGCTGCCTGGCGTGGGATTCATCCTCGGCGTCGTGATCCTTACGGAAGTGGGTGATGTCGAGAGGTTCCCGAGCTCAAGCCACTTGGCGTCGTATGCGGGGATGACGCCGCGGGTGCATGCGAGCGGAGGGCGAGTCCGCTACGGGTCGACACGGTCGGACGTCAACCGATACTTGAAGTGGGCATACACCGAGGCGGCCAACGCAGTGACCCGTATGCTTGACACCCACATGAAGTAAACGCACCATGGGTGAACTGTTCTGCGCAACCGGGAGAGGTGCGACGCATAGGGGGAGGCCGACTATCTGGGGACATCGGCGAGCGTAGAGAGCTAGGCGAAAGGGGATAAGTGCTGACGGACGTCATGCGGATCTCTGCGGGAGCTGGCTCTGAGGGCAGATGGGGCATCGAAGTCGGCCCAGGATGGTGTTACCTCTGTGAGAAGCGTGCTCTATCGCGCCCGTCTCGGTTTGGTTCGGCGCATGGAAAGGAGTGATCTTGTTTGTCTCACTAGTCGTCGGCACAGTGGGTCGAACCGAAGAGGTCTCCCGCCTGCTGGACTCGCTCGCTCGGCAAACGTGCCAGAGGTTTGAGGTTATCATCGTAGATCAGAACCCTGATGGCCGTTTGGAGGACATCCTTCACCGGTATGCTCATGCCCTACAGATTGCCCATGTCCGCACAGAGTGTAGGGGGCTATCGAGAGCGCGAAACATCGGTATACAGTCTTGCGTTGGCGATGTTCTTGGCTTCCCAGACGACGACTGCTGGTATTCCCCATCTGCTGTGGACTACGTGATCTCCGCATTCCGTCGGAACCCTTCTTGGGATGGGCTCAGCGGACAGGTGCGTGACGCCCAGGGGCAAGCTTCCGCAGCTCGCCAAGCCAAGCGCTCGCAACTGGTGGATCGAAGGAATGCGTGGCATACCGGCTCCTCGGTCTCTCTGTTCGTTCGCAGGGAGGTAGCGTTGAGACTGAAAGGGTTCGAGGAGCAGCTTGGCGTGGGAGCCGGCACTCCTTGGGGAGCTGGCGAGGAGACAGATTTCATACTCCGCGGACTGGATCGAGGCTTCCTCTTCTACTATGACTCGATGCTCACGGTCTTCCACCCTCAGTCAGTGACTCAGTATGGAAGACTGTCCTGGGGCCGAGCGCGGCAGTATGGCGCGGGTATTGGCAGGGTGATGCGCAGGCATCGGTATCCTGCACGGCTCTTTGTGTTGGAATGCACAAGATCTGCCTTTGGAAGCGTCATCGCACTGGCAGGCGGACATCCGGGGAAAGCACGCTACTACCTCTCCGCGCTGGCAGGGAAATTGCTTGGCTGGTTCAGCGGTGAGTAGAATCGGCGGGAACAGAGTATGCACGGAAAGCCTGTGCTGGTGAACTGCCTGCCTAGGAGGTGATTCTGCAAACCATGGTTGCTTCTCTTGTCTGGTTTGCTCTACTCTGCTTCCTTGCACTATCGTGGTTTTCCGGAATTGAGGTAGCCAGTGGCGTGAGTATCGCCAAAGTGGCCGCCTGGATTGTAGGGGGCTTGTGGCTGGTTGACGTTGCCGGCAGATTGGCTTTCCCGAGATCAATGCGCGTCCGCTCAGCGCTCCCCAGAACTCGGCGGCTCTTCGCCATGATGGGCATGTTCGCATCAGTGGCAGTCGCTAGCACACTACTGGCAAGCACAACCGGTGCTGCGCTCGGACGGCTAGGAACCCTGGCCTCTCTTCTGCTAATGGTGGTTGTGCTTTGCGACCAGGTCAGGACTCGTGAAGATATGCAGACGGCGTATTGCGTTTTCTCGATTTCAGGACTGGTGTTCTGCATGGTCGCCGCGATAGGAACCGTGGTGAGGATTCCCTGGCTTGCTGCCAGTTCGCACTTGTTCGCAGGCCAGGAACGGATCATTGGCGCGTCATGGGACCCAAACTTCCTTGCGCTTTCCACGGCAACGTGCGTCGGCCTCGGATACTACGCGCTTAGGCAAAGCCGTTCCATCCCTGTAAAAGTCGTGATGCTCTTCGGGCTCTTGTGTGCTGTCTACGCGACACTCATGAGCTTCTCTCGCGCAGGAGCCCTCATCTTGCTCATACCTGCTGTTGGTATTCTGTTTGCTCGTGGGCATCGACTCCGCCGCGCTGCGATCATAGCAGCTGGAGTGATGATACTAGTGGCGCTGATCCCAACCACGCTGCTGGAGGAACGTGTCAGCTCACTTGGTGCTCTTCCCAGTGTCATTGCGGGAGAGGCGCACGTGGAGGCACTCGAGGATTCTCTTGAAATACGCCTCAGCCTCATGGCAGCCGCTGTGCGTATGATGATGGCTAATCCTCTCCTTGGCATAGGGTTCGGTCATTTTGCAGCACGAGCGCAGGAATATGGAGCTCTAACCAACAGCGATGCCCACAACATGTATCTTTCAATCGGTGGAGAACTCGGGATCCCTGGGCTCTTGATCTTCTGCATCATTCTTGCTCAGGTGCTTCGCCTCTCGCAGTGGACTCGCCACAATTCGCCGGCCGGAGCTTGCCGTGAGTCAGCCAAGGGCCTGATGGTTGGCCTGGCGACAATCCTAGGCGGGGCGTTCTTCCTGAGCGCACAGACTGAGCGGCCCCTTTGGATTCTCGTCAGCCTGGTGATCTGCTCCTACGCCGCAACCCGCAGGGGCCTCTTGCCCCTTAGATCTGACGAGAGAAGCTCCGCCCAGCCCGAGACGGGAACGTTGGGGGCCGCATGTCGATGAGTACTACCCTTGTGGGACTACCAGGCAGTTTTCCCGCGGCGCGGCGGGCCGTGCAATGAGCCCGCGAGGAGGCTGAAATGCGGATTCTGATGGTTTCGGAATGCATTCAGGAAGACCGAGAGGGGGGAGATTGCCGGTTCGTGTCATCGCTGTCTCATGCTCTTGCGCACGCCGGCCATGAAGTCAGAGTCATCACAAGGCGGATGCACCCCGAGGACAGTTCGTGCGGGCGCATTGGCTCTGTCGTTGTCCATCGATTCCCAGCACCCCGCCTTGGGTCGCGCGTGTATTTCACCTATCCACTGGCGAGCTGCCTGGGAGCTCTCCAGACGTACCTAAGAGTAAGCCGCCGCTGGCGTCCCGACATCGTACACGTACACCATCCGTACTCTGCAGTCGGGATTATTCTTGCGGCGCGCTTGTTCCGGCGCAAACTCCCTCGGCTTGTCTTGACGTTCCATTCCCCCAAGGCTGCGGAATACGATGCCGCCTACAGCCGCTGGAACCCACTCCGGAAGATGATCAAGTGCTATGCCCAAGCTGTGGAACGCACAACGACAAGGGGGGTGGATGCAGTCGTCGTACTAAGCGGTTTCATGGAGGACCAACTGCTCCTGCATTGTAGCCCCCCCGCGTCCAAGATCCACAAGATCCCAGGAGGTGTCGATCTTGATGTGTTTCATCCTCCCGCCGACAAGAGCGCTGTTCGGAATGCGCTCGGCATACCAGAGGCGGGTCCAGTCTTCTTCACAGCAAGACGACTCGTCAGACGCATGGGGATCGGAAATCTGATAGTCGCGTTCCACTCCGTGCCGAGAGAGCATCCTGCGGCTCTGCTGCTCATTGGGGGGCGTGGTCCGCTGGAGGAAGAACTGCGGAGACAGGTAGCGAACCTTCACCTTGAAGACAACGTCCGGTTTCTAGGCTTTGTGCTCGCTGAGGAATTGCCCAAGTACTACCAGGCCTCCGATTGCTTCGTGCTACCCACTGAGAAGCTTGAAGGATTCGGTCTGGTGATTCTCGAGGCGTTTGCGTGTGGAACGCCCGTGCTGGGCACGGCAATCGGAGCCATTCCAGAGGTCATCGGCATGTTTGATGCTTCGTTGATCGTCCCTAGCCCCAGTCCATCTGATCTGGCAGTTGCTCTCGACCGTGTCATTCGACAGCTCGGTCACGGGGGATATCCGGGCCACCAGTATAGGAGTGTGTGCGAGCGCGAATTCGGGTGGGAGATTGTGGCCAAGAGGTATGTACAGCTCTTCCGAGACTTGGCGACGGAACACGGGTCCGAGTCGCTCGACGGAGCCCCGCAATACGACAAGTGAAGCGCTAGGCAAGAGGCAGCACCAAATTGCCCCACGAAGGAAGGTGAACTGGAGTGACGCGAGCTCTCATCACTGGCATTACAGGGCAGGACGGCTCGTACTTGGCCGAATTCCTGCTCGGCAAAGGCTACGAAGTCCATGGCCTCATTCGAAGGGCCAGCACGTTCAATACGGAACGCATCGAGCACATCTACAAGGATCCTCACGATCCGAATGCGCGCCTCTACCTGCATTACGGAGACCTTGCGAACGGGGAGCAATTGAACAACCTGATCTACAATATCAAGCCCGCTGAGGTCTACCACCTTGGGGCGCAGTCGCACGTCCGAGTGAGCTTCGATACACCGGAGTACACGGGCGATGTCACAGGTCTGGGCACGACAAGGATCCTGGATGCCATCCGCCGAAGCGGGATCAAGACGCGCTACTACCAAGCGTCCAGCTCTGAGCTGTTCGGCGCATCGGCCCCGCCGCAGGATGAGACAACGCCGTTCCAGCCGAGGAGCCCCTATGCCTGTGCGAAGCTCTATGCGTACTGGATGGTCGTCAACTATCGGGATGGCTACAGCCTTCATGCGAGCAATGGCATTCTCTTCAACCATGAGTCCCCGCGTCGCGGAGAAACGTTCGTCACCCGCAAGATCACTCGAGCTATTGCGCGGATCCTCGCTGGGAAGCAGAGCAAGCTTTATCTCGGCAACCTAGCTGCGAAACGCGACTGGGGCTACGCTCCTGAGTACGTGGAAGCAATGTGGCGGATGCTACAACAGGACGAGCCGGATGACTACGTGATCGGCACGGGAGAGTCCCATTCGGTGCAGGAGTTCCTCGAGGAAGCCTTCGGCTACGTCGATCTCGACTGGAGGCGCTTCGTGGAGATCGATCCCCGCTACTTCCGGCCCACAGATGTGGACTTCCTGTTGGCCGATCCAACGAAGGCCCATGAGAAGCTCGGCTGGGAGCCGAAAGTGACCTTCAAGGAGCTAGTCAAGATCATGGTCGATGCGGACATGGAAGTCATCGGGGTGAAGTGCCCCGGCCAGGGCGCACAGATCATCAAACAGAAGTTCAGCGGCTGGCACCGCTGGGACACGAGCGTCAGGGCGCTCCGCGCGGATGCGTGCGAAAGAACTGACTAGTACAACGTTTTGGAAGAAGAAGTGCGTCACCGTGACCGGCGGTGCCGGCTTCCTCGGTTCCTTTGTTGTGGAGAAGATTCGAGAACGCGGGTGTGGAGAGGTATTCGTTCCCCGAAGCAAAGACTACGACTTGCGGGAGAAGGAAGCCGTCGTACGGCTGTATCGGGATTCGCGGCCTGACATCGTCATCCACCTCGCCGCGGTTGTCGGCGGAATTGGTGCCAACCGCAAGTATCCCGGCAGGTTCTTCTACGAGAACGCCATCATGGGGATTCAACTCATCGAACAGGCACGCCTCCACGGCGTGGAGAAGTTCGTCTGCGTCGGCACAATCTGCGCATACCCGAAGTTCACCCGTATCCCTTTCAAGGAGGAGGACCTGTGGAACGGCTACCCCGAGGAGACGAACGCGCCGTACGGACTGGCAAAAAAGATGCTCCTCGTTCAGCTCCAGGCGTACCGCTACCAATACGGCTTCAACGGAATCTACCTCCTCCCCGTGAACCTCTATGGCCCAAGAGATAACTCAGACCCCGAGTACTCCCACGTGATCCCTGCCATCATCAAGAAGTGCGTCGACGCAAAAGCTCAACGGGAGGACCGGATCGTCGCCTGGGGATCAGGAGAGGTCTCGCGGGAGTTTCTGTATGTAGAAGATGCAGCCGAAGGGGTTGTCCTCGCTACAGAGGAGTACAACAAGCCGGATCCCGTGAACTTAGGTTCTGGAGAAGAGATCCGCGTTAGAGATCTCGTTTACCTAGTCAAGGAACTCTCCGGTTTTGCAGGGGAGGTGGAATGGGACGCCTCGCAGCCGAGCGGGCAGCCGCGGCGTAGGCTCGACACGACAAAGGCTAAGCAAGAGTTCGGCTTCGAAGCAAAAACACCGCTCAGGGATGGACTGGCGAAGACAATCGCCTGGTATGAAGAACGGAGGAGAGCTGATGCCGCGTGAGAGCCTTGTTGATCAACCAGTTCTTCTTTCCCGATGTGGCCGCTGTAGCTCAGTTGATGACCGATCTGACGGAAGATCTGGTCAGAAGAGGGGTAGAGGTGAGCGTACTGTGTGGGCACGCCAGGTACTCCCGCCAGCAGAACCCGTTGGGTGAAAGGGGTCACCACGCTCAGAGCCTAAAGGTACACAGGACATTCTCCTTACATCTCCGGGGGCGGAGTGGCGCAATCCACTCGATGAACTATCTCTCTTTTCTCCTGGCTGCTCCTCTTCGTGCTACCCTTCTGCCAAAGCATGATTGTTCGCTTGTCTTTACCAATCCTCCATTGATCGCCAGCGCGGGATGGCTCCTGAAAAGGCTGCGTGGGACGAAGTTCATCTATGTGGTGGAGGACCTATACCCAGATGTGGCGATTCAGCTTGGGTTCTTGCGGCGTAACTCCCGCGTGACGCAATGGTTGAGCCGGGTGTCAATTGCGCTGTTGCAGCGTGCAGATCGAGTGGTGGCCCTGGGCGATGGGATGAAACGGACGCTTCTCGAAAAAGGCGTGCAGGAAGAGAAGATCGTTATCATCCCCAATTGGGCCGATGGAGAACAGGTTTATCCGTTAGCAACTACAAGGAATTGGTTCGTAGGTCACCATCGGCTCGCCGGCAAGTTTGTCGTCCAGTACTCGGGCCATCTTGGGGAAGCCCACGATTTCTCAACGATGTTGGGCGCGGCGCGCAAGTTGAACTCCCGGGATGACATTGTGTTCCAGTTCATCGGCGAGGGTCCGCGGAAGGGAGAAATAGAGGCCTTTAAACGGGATCACCGTTTGAGAAACGTGGTGCTGTTGCCGTATCAACAGCGGCAGCATCTGCGATACAGCTTGGGGGCGGCGGACGTTGGCCTCATCTCGCTCAAACCGGAACTCGAGCCGTTGATGTTGCCGAGCAAGGTCTACGGCATCATGGCCGCCGGCCGGCCGTTTCTTTATATTGGAAGTGAAGAGGGCGACATCAGTCAACTAGCCCGCGTCGCGAGGTGTGGCTTCACGGTACCCTTAGGAAACGTGGACCTATTGGAGAAGCTAATCCTCAAGCTCTATCAAGACGAGTCGTTGCGCCAGACGTTGGGGCGAAACGCGCGGGCCTTCTTTCTGGCTAACTTTGACCGCAAGGTATCCACAGCGCGATACTATGATCTACTGAACGACGTGCTTGGCAACGGCACTCGCGTTACCTCTGCGCCACCTAAGGACTTCCCAGCTGGCGGAGCTGCCGCGGCCTGAGGGGGATTTTGGTCCTTCTGGGATTCCACTCATGCGCATAGTAGCCGCGAGGGCCTCAGTTGGTGTACACTGGTCCCTCCAGGTGAGAGTGACCTAGATGCTAACATTCCTTGTTGCCTTCGTACCCTCCTTTCTGATCGCGCTCTCTGTTGCTCCTGTCCTGATCCCACGTCTGTCTCGCGCAGGAATCGCCGGGAAAGATCTTCACAAGCCTAACCAACCTCGGGTAGCAGAGATGGGTGGCCTCGCGATTGTCGTTGGCTTTAGCGGAGGAATCCTAGTTAGCTCAGCCGCGATCAGCTTCTTCCACGTCTTCCCCGAAGTCGAGATTGCGATTCTCTTAGCTGGGCTCTCAACCATTCTTCTAACAGGGCTGATCGGAATTCTGGATGACCTTCTTGGCATGCACCAGGGCGTGAAGGCCGCGCTCCCTGTGCTCGCTGCGCTGCCGCTTATGGCTGTGCGGGCGGGGCAGACGTCGATGACCGTCCCGCTCCTCGGCAGACTCGACTTCTGGATCTTCTATCCTCTCGTCTTGCTCCCTGCCGGAGTCACCGTCGCCGCGAACGCAGTGAACATGGTCGCTGGGTTCAATGGGCTCGAGGCGGGACTTGGGATTGTCGCGATGGGAAGCCTTGCGGTGATCGCTACGCTCTTGAAGGAGACGACGGCGCTCGTCCTCCTTCTCTCCGGCCTCGGAGCGCTCCTTGGAATCCTGCGCTACAACTGGTATCCCGCCAAGATGTTCGTCGGTGACGTAGGCACGCTCTCCATCGGCGCGATCCTCGCTGCAAGTTGTGTTGTGGGGAACTTCGAGACCGCAGGCGTGATCCTCCTCATTCCCTACGCGATCGATTTCCTGCTCAAGGCGCGCCACGGGTTCCCCGAGAGCTTCGGTGAGCTTCGAGACGGCAAGCTCCATTGCCCTGCGGGAGGACCCGTCGGCCTGGGGCAACTTATCATGAAGGTGGCGGGAGGGATCCACGAGCGGACGCTCGTCCTCGTGCTGATGGGCGTCGAGGCCGTGTTTGGTGCGATCGCCATCATCCTGTACGTGGTGCCGGGGTAGCTGGTGGTTAGTGACTGGTGATTAGTTCTTGGTGGTTGGTGAGGCGGCGCGAGGCGCGCCCCGGATCTCATCCGCGAGCAGATGCCAGCGGAACTGCTCTGGCGCCTTGGCCGGGTCGGTACATAGACGCGGCGCTCCGGAATCTACACCCCGTCCCA
>Ga0315274_10001429_pt1 | contig 36626 bp, 60 predicted proteins | sample YL17G02_20_MG_FD_203700 | JGI IMG/M metagenome (GOLD analysis project Ga0315274, IMG submission 203700) | Sediment microbial communities from Yellowstone Lake, YNP, Wyoming, USA - YL17G02_20 | ecosystem: Environmental > Aquatic > Freshwater > Lake > Sediment | place: USA: Wyoming | collected...
GCTAACATACATTTCGGCTTGCAGGTTTCTAAGGTGCATACACACATTTAGTTTGTTAACAGTTTCAAATATTGTCCGGTATGCGACTCTTTTACTTTAGCTATAGCTTCGGGTGGTCCTTCCGCAACAATCTCGCCGCCTTTGTCTCCACCTTCCGGTCCGAGGTCAATTATCCAGTCTGCACTTCTTATTACGTCAAGATTATGTTCGATGACAAGAACAGAGTTGCCATTGTCAACCAAATTATGTAAAATACTAAGCAATTTTTCTATATCTGCAAAGTGCAGGCCCGCGGTAGGCTCGTCTAAAACATAGAACTCTCCTTTCTTGTGTAGCTTGCTAGCAAGTTTCAACCTCTGCGACTCTCCGCCAGATAAAGTGTCTAATGTCTGACCGAGGCCCAAATAGCTAAGCCCGACATCAACGAGCATTTTCAGTCTTTTTCTTAACTCCGCATTATCAAAAAGATTCAGCGCTTCATCTGCAGTCATTTCCAAAATTTCAAAAATATTTTTACCCTTGTAAGTATAGCTCAGAGTCTTTTGGGTGTACTTCTTACCATCACAAGTCTCGCAAATAACTTTGACCGGCGCCATAAAATGCATATCAATTTTATTATAGCCGAGACCTTTACAATCCGGGCAAGCGCCAGCGCTGTTAGAGCTGAAAAGAGCCTTGCTTACTTTATTTTCTTTTGCAAGAATGTCCCTAATGATATCAAATGCACCAGAGTAAGTCGCGATGTTTCCTCTTGGGGAGGAACCGATCTGAGATTGATCAACAAAAACCATGTTATCCTGATACTTTTTTACAAAAATATCATCTATCAGAGTGCTTTTTCCAGAGCCCGACACGCCGGTTACAACCGCAAATACGCCCCTAGGAATCTTAACTGAGATGTTTTTTAAGTTGTGAAGTGTCGCATTATTTATTTCCAAAAAGTCCTTTGGTTGCCTGCGGATAGTCTTGGTGTGCACGTTGAGTTTGCCGCTCAGATATTTGCCAGTCAGCGAGTCACTATTCTTAGATATCTGCTGTGGTGTTCCAGCGGCAACAACTTTTCCACCAAACTTACCTGCACCAGGGCCAAATTCTATTATGTAATCAGAATTATGCATAACGTCCGCGTCATGCTCGACAACAATAACTGTGTTCTGTCTATCTCTGATGCTCTTTAATATATTTATCAATCGGCTCGTATCTCGCGGATGCAAACCCGCAGTAGGTTCATCTAAAATATAAACAACTTCGATTAAATTGCTGCCCAACTCGCGTGCAAGTTTTATTCTCTGAGATTCACCACCAGAGAGAGTGTCGATAGAGCGATTCAGAGAAACATAACCTATTCCGACATCAATTAATGATTGGAGTAATTCTAACATGCGAGTAATAATAGGTTTAGCTAAAGAATCATTTATCTTTTTAATTTCAATAATTAAATCAGTTATTGGCATATTTGCAAAGTCGCCAATAGTCTTATCACTAATTTTTACGGCCAAAGCTCGCTCATTTAATCTCATACCTTTGCAGGCAGAGCAAGGTTTAGTTGCCCAAAATAGCACATCCTTTTTTGATTTTGTCGCGGAGAGACCACGCAAGTCATTAGCACGCTTTATTAGCTGATTAACAATCCCTGTCCAACTATATGACTGAACAAATCCTTGTGCGGCATTTTTTAACTTTATTTGGGGGGAATAAAGCAAAAAATCGAGTTCTTTTTGTGTAAAATCTTTTATTGGCTTGTCTAAATCAACATTATTCGTTGTTTTTAAGATGTTTATATATCTGCTACCGGGTTTGTAGAGCGTATGCTTAATTGCGCCCAGATTCAAAGTTTTATTAAAATCTATTAATGAGTTTTGATCTACTGTGAACTCAGAACCTATGCCTTTGCATACTTTGCAGGCACCTAATGGATTGTTAAAGGAAAAGTGCGCAGCACTCAACTTCTTCGAGCCAACTCGCGAGAATAACAATCTCAAATAAGTGTAGAGTTCTGTTGTTGTGCCAACAGTCGATCTTTGATTACCGCGCATTTGCTTTTGTTCTATCATTATTGTTGAAGACAATCCTTTTATTTCGTCGATATTCGGTCTTTCTGTTCTCTGGAGAAGTCTCGCAGCGTATGTGTTAAGCGATTCTAAGAACTGCCTTTGACCTTCAGCATAAATAATATCTGATGCAACGGTGGATTTACCAGAGCCAGAAACACCAACCAGACAGGTTATCTTGTTACGAGGAATCTCAATGTCTATATTTTTGAGATTATGCTCTCTTGCCCCCATTATTTTTATTGTGTCCATATTGCAATAGTTCACTTAGCATTATTAAGCTAATTGGTCAAATTATCTTAAATTTTTTAGGAAGATTTAAATATAGGTCTTAATAATTAAGACTATGGAGCTAGACGAGCGAGATCAAAAGCTTATAGGACTCTTGCAGGAAAACGGGCGTGCACAGCTGACAGCTTTAGCTAAAGCGCTCAATCTTTCAATAGATTCTACGCACAAAAGACTCAAACGACTAATTGCAAACAAGGTAATTTACATTAGGGCACAGGTAGCACCAAAAACTATTGGTTTTGATTTAATTGCAAACGTCCAGATTAAACTGAGCAATGTCAGCGACGAAGAATTAAACAGATTTATCGCATACTTGCGAAGTCACCCCAACGTAACTGAATTAATTTCAATCTTGGGCGATTATGACATTACTTGCGTGTTCATAGCAAAAAACACAGAACAGCTCGAAACCATCTATAGAGAAGTAAGACATAAATTCAAAGATCTCATAGTAGATTGGCACAGCGTGATAAATCTTAAAATTCACAAATTTGAAGAATATGCTTTGTCGGAACTAATGAAAGCCGCCAAATAAACCTAGGAGTATTAATTTTTCAACTTACTGCAGTCCTGCAATTCTCAAAATTTTGTGGTTGATTTGCGGTATATGTATCAATGCCGGCATAAGAAGGTAACAGAATTTTGTAAGATATGGTCGCGTTGCAATTAATTCACGGGTTTTTTCCTGCGAGGCTTTAATTTCTAATAACTCTTCGATTCTGGGGAAATCATATTTTGGATCTAAAATCCCCTGCGCGACTTCTTCCCCGCTGATGATTGCTGGGCCCATGCCTTTGCCCGTAAGGTCCATGGTAAAGCCTGCTGCATCTCCAACCAAAAACACGTTTTTGAACTTAAAACCCTTATATGACATATTTAACGGCGCTGCAATCAGTTTCTTTCCTTTGATTTTGTATCCTTTTTCAGCGCACCACTCATCTAAATTCTTTTTAATTTCTACTGCCGACATCTCATTTGAATAGCAACCTGCGCCTATCATTGCCGAATTTTTGTAAGGAAAAATCCATGCGTAAAGAGAACCAAAAAGCTTTCTGTTGAATATAACTTCCAAGTCTTTAAAGCGGCCTTTGACTTCGTACTCTATGCCAATAGCTAATTTATCTGATTTTAGACCGAGGTATTCGCGAACAATTGACGCGCTTCCATCTGCGCCGATCAAGAATTTGAAAGGGATTTTTTCTTTTCCAACTTTCACAAAATTCTTCCCAATTTCAGTTACTTTTGTGCCATATCTTATTTTTGCACCTGCTTTTTGTGCTTGTTTCGCTTGAAATTTTCCCAAGTTTGTTCTGCGAACGGTGCACATTAATTTTCCGGAATCTTTCAGTGAGACTTCTGTGCCCTCAAGATCTAGTAATACTCTATTGAATTGCCGTTCAAGAATTGATTTGGGAATTCCGTAGCTGAGTTCCAAATTGGTTAGCCCGCCAGCGCAAACTTTCAAGCCCGGAATCTTGTTTCTCTCAAGAACCAAAACATCTTTTCCTGCTTCAGCCAGCATTTTTGCTGCAGCCAATCCTCCGGGCCCTGCACCCACTATAACAATTTCAGGCATATAACCACAAATTGCGGGACTTTAATAAAAGTTGCTAAGCTTTTATCTGATTAATGTTATCCACCGAAATCCAGGCAGACATTAAGCCAAAACCTGCCTTGTTAATTTCAAAGGGTTCAATGTTCTGAGGGTTTTTCAGGAAAATCAGCATGCAATACTTTTTGTCTTTAAACAGCTCAAAAAATTTAGGAACGTCCTCTTTCTCAATTCCATCATCATCCCCATATTTTTCAAGAATCTCTTTAATCTTTTCAGGGCTAAGATTTGAAAATTGAAGCACGTTATCGACTTCAGCTTTGATTGTTACGGGCTCTCCAGAATCCTTGAAGTAAACTGTTTCCCCAGCCTTGATTTTATCCCACGGAGCATACCTTGCTTTATACCATCTTGATTCAATTTTCTTTTTCCCGGATAGAATTTTTTGAGTTAACTTCCAGGATTTCCGCATTATTGCCAAGTGGTCCATGTATTTGAACGCCGAGACTGGGCGATGGTTAAATCCCAAAGAGTTGATATTGCAGTATTGAAACTTATCCCTCTCTTGGTATATCTGTGCCAGCTTCAAGTGTTTTACTCTTATCTTTTACATTCTTCAAGATTATGTTTTTCTTTTCATCACATGTGATTGTAAACTGCGTACCGCTTTCTATACCGTACATGCCACACAAATTTGGAGGTAAATTTATACTTGCGCCTTTGCTTTCGAATTGGAGCTTATAGGGCGTGCTTTCCCTAATCTTTCTTTTACATTCGTCGCAAGTTCTGCAACCTTTGCTTGTGAACTCTGAGTTAAAGAGTTGTTTACACGTATCACACTTTAATCTTCGCATATTACAATCACCACGCGGTTCTTTAATTACAGCGACATTATTCTTAACTATTATGGTGCAGTTGTCAATAGTTATTTTAGAAGAACAGAAATCAAAGTTAATGGCTTTAGCAAAACAAAAAATGCAATCACAGGCAAGCTTGGTGAGGCAGGCCTTGCAGGAGTTTCTAAAATGCCAGACGAGCGGGTAGCAGCATTCAAGATATTTGAAGACATGCTGATACAAATAAAGGAAATTAAGGCGCTTCACTTACAGCATAATAATTTGTTGCAACAATTGCTTCAACAGCGGAAGTGCATGTCCCCCCAAAACGAGGAAAAACTGTTGAGTGAGCTGAAGAGAAGAGAAATTTTGACTACGAAGAACGTAATGCATATTTTGAGCTGCAGCACTGCTACCGCATTGAGAATAATGCAAAGATTAGGCGAAGAAGGCAAGGCAAAATACGTTCGTGGAAGCGGCAATATTTCAAGCAAGCTGGTGTCTTTAACGCAAAAACCTAAAGTGCTAAATGAATATGGAGAAGCAATACATGCATAATTTGTGCCTCATCAGTTTACACCACCCCTATCTATCTATATCTTGTAAGATTTTGTATGTATTAGGGTATTTACACAATCAAAACAATGAGCTTAGCGGGTTGGTGGTGGTTTAACATGATAAACAGCAAGCACAATTCAAACGAAAATGCCAACCAAGATAGCAGAAAAAGGTTGTCAAAAGAAGCTCGCCAAGAGCGATTATTAAAACTCATAAGCGAGCAAGGATTGTCTTTTAATATAAGCGAGGCCGCTAAGTCCATAGGATGTTCCCGCTCAGCTTTGTATGCAGACTTACAGGCTTTACAAGGCCAATGCCTATCAAAATTGAAAGAAACTTCATCTCTTCGCCTCATGACAATATACAATCGTGTCGAAAAGGAATGTTATGCTATTCTAAGTGATAATCCGAATCAGAACAGCAGGCTCGGCGCGCTAAATACGCTGCTAAAGCTGGCAAGCGAAATCAGGGAAAGCGTGACTGTAGAAGAGCTGAAAGAGCAAATTGAGGAACTAAAACTGTACATTCAGGAGATAAAGGTATATGGGAATTCCACAAATCAAAAGAGAAATTATGGCTTTACGCCAGCTATTGCCGGACCCGAATAGCAAGCCAGAAGACTTCATCAAAGTCATAAGGTGGCCGAACGATATGATTTGCCCCTGCGCTTGTGCTTACTTAGCACACGCGCCCGTGCGCATGCGTGAGCAAATCGAAAAATTGGCGAAGGAAATGAACAAGAAATTCGAAAGGGAATGGGAGAAAAAACAGCCTCCTGGCACTGAGAAATTTACAATGACCTTTAACATTCCAGAGACGTGACGGCGACAAGACTTAAAAATGACCTGTTTACTACAGTATATACATGGATCGCCCTCAAAAAGACTTTCAAGATGAGTTGTTAAGACAAAAGAAAAAGAAATTCTTAGAAATAGTTAGAAAATCTACTGAAAGCCTGAGAGTAAATATGCCTGAAGTTATTTTTTGGGAAACATATTGCCCTGGAGATACGGGTCACGAATGGGCACACATTCACTTGGATAGCGGACAAATTTGTGTTTCTGAAATGCGTCTCAAACAGATGTCTATGGAAAAAATCGAAGAAACGGCTTCACACGAAGTTACACATATGATTGACCCAACGCATGAATGGCATTTTCATGATGCACATGGCAAATTGAAGCATAGCATTTGGAGATCTCCTGGTGGCATACCGGTAATCGATGGTAACGCACCTCTCCCTGTCAGAAATAAAGAAAAAAAATCTAAAGTAAATAAATCTCAATGTAATTATAACCTGTGTAAATCTATAACAAAATTAGAATTTTGTCCCCACTGTGAGAACTATTTTTGTACTGAACACATAGATCCTTATGAACCTGCAATTTCTGATAAAGTTGCTGAGATTAATAGATTCGGTATGCATAAGGACGGCCATCCGTGTTTAAATTTTTTCCATAACATGCAAGAAAAAAGAACTATGCAAGATGACAATTGGAGAAACTGTCTCGACAATTTATGTGGGAAAAAATCCGATGATAATTCTGCCATAATACCAGATAAATCTGAAGACGAAATAGAATCTGGTCTACCGATTGAAACTGAAAATGCGTCTACTAATAAACCCAAAAAGGGTGTTAAGCAAAAATACAATTTTTTCAAAAAAGTAAAGAGATTTTTATTTCACTAAGTCTTAAATTTTAACCCTTCCGCCCAACAGTCATCAGAGCACGTCATCTTCTAACTCTCACTTCTTTCGCAATTTATTTGCAATAAAAGCAATAACAATTCCAACAAAAAAGATTGCCCAACCGAATAGCGTGGAACCAATATTATTCAGACTATAGATTAGGTTTAAGATAATCCAACCTACTCCACATAAAGCTAAAGCAATTCCTATCATACTAATTCCTTGAATTGTCCATAACTTAGTTTGTTCTTTACCTTCTGGCCACCATTTCATTTTTGCTCCTAATATAGATTTACCGCTTTGATAATCAGTTCGCTGTATGAAGTTCCATTAATCCATTTACAATCACTGGCAAAGGCACTTGTGCAATTTACTGGCGTACCTGGATTATATTGTTGCTCTTTTTCAACAACTATCTGGCATTGATGTACATCGTCGCTGTAATAAACATAAAGCGTGTCCCCGTATTCGCTTTTCATTATTTGCTTTTGAACTGGCAAATTTGTGTAATTGAAGTAATTCATCCACTTGTTAAAATCTGCTTCCACTGTTGCAGTGCTGCAAACTTCCTCGGCAGAAGGTAGCGGTTTTGTTGTTATAAGATTGGACTCCCCATATTGCATTATTTTTAATTCTTCAGGCGTAAGAGTAAAAGTTTCTAACCCGCCACTGTTGTTTTTTCCAGTAGTTTTCCAATGTCCAGAACTATATTCAGAAACATAGGCTATATTTTTACTAACATCTTCTGCTCTTTGCCCTACAATTGTTTCTGCAAAAATTTTATTGTATGCCATGAATGATGTGGTTTCAGTGTTACTAAACATTTCAGTACATGCGTAAAAATCTTTTTGAGGGAAGAATTTTAGGAGACTCTTAAGGATGAGTACCTGATCATCCCAGCTTTTTTCACGACTCTCATAAATCGCATCGATGTACGACCCTTTGTCATTTGAACCTTCTTTAACTAAGTAAACTGTAAATCCTTGAGATACAAGGTCAGCCTTTAACATAGTAAGATTACCTGAAGTCTCGTTACTTTGCGGAGTCTCTGTTTTAGGTGCCGCTTGCTGACTACAACCAGAAACCAAAAGCAAAGTGACAGCAAAAATTGCCAGAATTCCAAATAACAACGCGGTTTTCATTTTACGCCCCCTCGTTTATTAAATTCCATATTAAATTTCTACTCTGAACTGGTTATAGATGCGCTGCATTTTTGAAAATAATTTGCTGACGCTTCTACGTATGCCGTAAACGGAATGCTTGCTCCAGCAGGCACATCTCCGCCAGATACGTAAGTTACATCGTGACCTACTATTTGGCCATCAACGCTAATTAACTTGACGTCTACTTGTACAAAGTGTGCATCTTCTGTTCCATTGTTGTTTACAGTGCCTTCGACTTTAGCAGTATTGTCCAAATAATTACCTTCACAAGTTGTAACTTTAACGGCTAAACTTGAGCGTGTCAGAGTCGCATTGCCAGAACCAGTGCAACCAGAAACAAAAACTATTGCAATTAGTAAAACAGCCAATAACCAAATTGACTTGTTCATTTTCTTAGCCTCCTGTCTAAAGCTGCAAAGAATTTGTGCACATTCTTCTCGCTTTTACCCCAATCTATGAACTGGGCTTTTGCACCTGAATAAATACCAACTCGTGTCTGATTTTTTCCAATTTCAGAAATTGAAATATCTATGTTTTCGCCCCAAGACAAAAGGGTCATACCTGCGGAAGCACTTATCTCTCCAGTCTTCTCATTAGCTTCTTTTACTTCGAAATTACAATCTTCGAGTGCTTTTTTGGCAGCTTCAAAAACTTCAGCATATGGTTTGTCATAAACAAAATTATTTGATGCCGTTCGTAGCCCCATGTGAAAATAGAGTAGCAAAATATATTTAAACCTATAGTCCGATACATGGTAACTGAGTATGGCAAAAGACGATCTGAGCAAAAAGATATTGACGTTTTTGGAAAAGCAAGAATGGCCGTCAACTACCGAAGACATCGCTACTGCAATTGGAGCTACTTGGCACACTGCACAAATTCATCTATTCAAGCTGCAAGCTGAAGGTAAAATCAAATATCGCAAAGTTGGCAGGCAAAACCAGTGGTGGCTGATTGAGAAATACAGGAAAGAATTTAGAGGTTAACTTAACTCAGTTTCGGACTTGCTGCTTCCTCTGCGGTTATCTCTGTGCTGTCTCCGGATTTTATACGAAGCGGACATTTACTTTGAATTTAGCTTCAAATACCCAATCAACACCACATCTAAGATAAAAGCTCCAATCTTTTGACTATTCTTTTGGTGCTGACTTTAGTCTTTCGAGTGCGTTATTATTTGGTTGACGGCAAACTCTACAATATCTGGGTATTGCGTTAGGTGGGCTTATCCAATTTATACTACCACACATATTACATCGATAATATGTAACTGGTAATTTTGCACCAAACACATCTTTCGTTTCTTGTTTTCGCTTCTTATGTTTGAACAGCGATGATAAAAGACCTTTCGCCACAAATTAGATAGAACTCGCATCATATTTAACGCATTTCTTAGGCCTTTTCAATCACGAACCATAAAGCTCTTGCAATTTTAATTAACTAAAATAAACCTGTCTCTTTATTCACAAAGTCCAGAATTTATTTGGTTGTCTATTTGATTATATAACTTCAATGATTCGGTATCATTCTCGGAGTTTCTATAAGTTCTATAAAAATCTCCATCTATTGCATAATAACAAGTTTCTTCTGGTGTAAGAATAATTATTAAATATTCTGTAGCATTTGGATATGCCACACCTATAGAAGATAAACTTGTCCAAACTTGATTATTTCTATCTCCTAAAGATTTCATACTAACTATTGCCTTTCCATCTGAAACCCCAACCTGAATAACTTCATAGCCATTATTACTTAAAGATTCTTTTACAAATTTTTCTTCATCAAAACCTCTGTTTGAGAAAATAGTCCCCAGAATTATTAAACCAACCACAATAAAAAGAGCAATTGCCCACCATTTTTGATACCAATGTTTGCTCTCTTTTTCCATAGTTCACATAAGAAGCCCTAACTTTTAAACCTTACTTCCAGTAATTCAGCACAAACCACAAGACGCTGGCTAAAATCAGCCCGAGGCTTACGTATTTGAGGTAAAAGCGCCAGTCTTTCGGTAGAGATAAATCAAGTTTTATTTTTCACTAATTTCACAATTTATCTTCTTGATTCCAAGACGGATAAAAGCTCTAATTCTATGCGCCCCATTAGTTATATCATATAGGCCCGTTGATTTGTCATAGCATAGCGAGACGGGCTCAAGTTTTTCAGGGTTTGCCCCAGATTTTATTTTTTTAACATACCAATCTTCTCTTTCAGGCATAGAATCACGGCCACATACACGAAAATGGGCGTTTTTTTCGAGGTGATTCACCAAGTATTCTACGCTTAATTTTTTTGATATTTTTGACGGGCTCAGAACAATCATCTTTTCATCTCAGCGTATTTAAAATGGATTTCATACGATTCCTCTCTTACCCCCATTAAATATGCAAGTTCTTTATTTAATTGCCTAAGTGCAAAAATCATAAGGCAGTTAAGTCCAGCAACCATTAGCACGTAAAATATTAACACGGCGATGTCAGGCAATGTATAGCTAAAAGTATGATTGGACCAATAACTAACCATTACGGATATAATGATTGCCGAAAAACCGATTAGACCAGCGCCATAAAAGCTTCGCCTACTCATATTTTGTGCTATTAAATTATCAAGATGATGAAAAAAATATAGCCTATCTTCTGGCTTCAAACTCGAAAAATCGTGCTTTTCTACAAACTCCCTAACATGTGTCTCGCCAACAAAGCTCATTTATTTTTTACGTGAGAAAGTCTAAAAAAACTGCTGGTAACCTTCTGTTTTCTTTACTGAACAAATATTTTTAAGTCTGGATTTGGGAAATAGGTTATCATCACAAGACCTAAGATAACGACTAATGTGATAGGTATGGTTTGGTAAGGTATGAAGGTGATAGGAGGTGATACGGTATGGTAACTTTGAGTTTTTTGAAGAGAGCAAACAACAAATTAGTTCACGTTGACTACATAAATGCGAAGGGAGAATTGCGATTCGAAGAGGGAGTCATGGGCTACACTTACGATAACGATGCCAGAGAATTTCTCATAGACATCGAGGCTGATATGGATTGCACAACAATTTCAGCTAAAAGCATCAGACGAATTTACATAAAAACCCAGATAAAGAAGAAATCTATGGAAGAAATTCAAAAGGAATTTGTCTGTCCGAAATGTGAATCTAATGAGCATTTGGCTTTCGGTGCCGAAAGCGCTACATGCACAAAGTGCAACTCATCCTATGATTTGGGCCTGAAGAAATTCCAATAAGTATTTTTTTCTTTTATTTCTTTTTCTCTTCAAACCGTTCCTTGCTTTCCTTAGAGTCAAAAACCGTTATTGCTGATTTTTCATCTCTCTCTTTTCTAACCTCAAGCAACATCCTGAGAGTTTCGACCTGCTTTGTAAGCATACTCATTTGCGTCTGAAGATTCTCATTTTTCTGGTTTATCTTGCCGAACTCATCAGCCTGCACAACCTTGACAGTCTGCCTTTCGAGAATTCCTGAACGTGAAATATATCTGCGTGGCTGTTTGCTTCCAATTTCCCAGCCGTAACGACAATCTTGTTGAATTTCACTCATACCTAAATCAGCATAATGCGTTGCAGAGGAATGTCTTAGTAAATGCGGCCAGACTCGCTTCCCGAGAGCACGGAACCCTGCGCTTTTGACCGTATTATACGCACCCGAATAAGTGAAATCAAATAAAGGATCGTTTGGTTTCATATTTGGTCGATTTTGTAACCATAAATCAAGCAATTTCGTGCTGGAAGGCATGGGCAGAGCAATAGTCCTGCCTTTTGTTTTCGAGTTTTCATTCCTAATTGTTATGTAATAGACCTTTATGTTATTCTCAGTTTTCTCTTCAACATCAGACCGTTTGAGATTCAGAAATTCCTCGATTCGTGCACCGCTATCATATAGAAGCTGGATTAAAACCCTATCTCTGATTCCCTTTGAACAATCAAGCATTTTGCTGACTTCAATCTCTGTAAGATAGCCTACGGTTTTTTCCTTTGCGTGATGTCCAATCCAGCCCACGAGTTCATACCATTTCTTATCATTCTTGCCTAAAACCCACGTATAGAATCGCTGGACCGTTGTCATTAAGTCATCTTTAGTTGAAGCCTCGTAATTCCTGCCTATATTTTTCTCCTGCAAAATCCTGTTTTCTTTCAAATCATCATAATATTTCTCGACATCCTTTTTATTGACCTTATCAAAATCTTTAGGAACGTATGTGAAAAAGAGCCTTAGAAACTGTAAATATCTCTGCCTCTTGCCCTCTGAAACGACTCTATGATTCTCGCTTTGCTGACCTCTATTACAAGCTTCCATATAATTGAGAATTTTCTTTCTATTCTTAGAAGATATTTTATCGTTCTGCTCGAAGGCTTCAATGGCGCTTAGGTATCTCTCTTTGCGATGGTGGATGTCAATCTCGGCCATGAATTTACTAAGCAAAATGAGTATAAATACTTTAGGATTTCCTAAGCGCCGAGACTGGGATTTGAACCCAGAAACCCTTGCGGGAACGGCCTTTCCAGGACCGCGCCTTACCAGATTGGGCCATCTCGGCACAAAAACACAATTCAGAATTCTGTTTAAAAGCTATGCCATTCAAAATACATGTGACGTCACAATCATAATGAATCCAACAACTACCGTTAGCGCTGCAAACAACGCCTTAATCCACTTTGGCTGCATTTTCTGTGCCAGCCAGGGACCTAACTGGCCGCCAATTAAAACACCTGATATCGTAAAAACAGCAAGCTCCCATTTTACTCCGCCGCTGAATGCATGAACAAATGCTCCGGCCATTGCTGTGAAAGCAAGTGTGGCAACAACGGTTGCAACTGCTTTGTGTATTTTTAATTTCAAAACTCGCTCCAGTAAAATCATGTTAATTGTGCCAGCACCTATCGCAAGTACGCCTGTCAAGAAACTTGCAACAGCAGGCACCCAAGCCCATCCAAATAATTCTTTATTTTTGATTTTTTCTTTTGTGTTGTCTGGTGCGCGTAATGAATAAAGCATCACAAGAGCAAGGATTATTGCAAGAATGCCAAACGAAAATTGTAGCAGCGAAGATTTCAACATATATGTCAGCAAAGAACCTGCTATGACTGCGGGAATTCCTATAAGAACTAAGACGAGCGTAGTCTTCCAGCGTATGCCACCTCTTTTGATATAGCCAATCGTACCTGAAGTTTTTCCGAAAAGCTGTGTTATGAAAGCGGTGCCTATGGCAAATTTAGGATCGAGACCTATTGCTATGAAGAATGGCGCAAAGAGTATCGCACCTTCGCCTCCAGTGACCATTGCAAAGGTCGATACAAATATTGCAAACGGGAATGCATACCAGTATTCTAGCATACTATGGTGTAAGCAGTTTAAAATTAAATATGTAACAGTGTGAAGTTAGCTGTTTTTCTTTTCAGCCTCTATCATTTCTGGGGGCAATAAGATAGGGATGCCATCTCTAATTGGATAAGCGTACCTGCATTTCTTGCATGTCAGGGTTTGCTTCTTTTTGTCATAAACTAAATCAGCTTTATCCATTGGACAGCATATGATTTCTAGAAGTTCTTTAGAGAGCTCTTTTGCCATACCACAAAGTTTATGTTTGAAGTTTTATAAAATTACCCATGAAAATACGGGTCGCAACCTTAAGTGACGCTAAAGAAATTTGCAAAATTATGAACGCCATAGTTAAAACTAGCGACATTTCAGCTAGCAAAACTACTACGAAAAAAGAAAAAGAAATACTTTCGCGACTTACAACTCGAGAAACAGTATTTGTTTTAAAAGATGAAAGTAAAATCGTTGGGTTACAATCCTTACACTTACTAGCTAAAGATATGCCTTTAATGGGTCACGTCGGCGAGGTGGACACATACTTACTTCCGCGTTATCAGAGAAAAGGTTTTGGTAAGAAATTATTCGCAACTACTTTAAAATTTGCAAAAGCACATAACTATGGAAAAGTAATGGTCTTTGTAAGATCTGATAACAAAGCATCCTTAGCTTTTCACAAGAATTTGGGCTTCAAACAGGTAGGTAAATTCGTGAGGCAACTAAAAATTGGGAAAAAATATGTTGATGAAATTGCACTCGAGCTTTTAATTAAATAATGCCTTTGTAGACCCAGAAGCCGCCGCTCTTTGCGAGCACTTCTGTTTGGCTGAAGATTTTATCCATTTCTTTAAAGAGGAATTCGCCGCCTTTGTTTTTTCTTGCAACTATCTGCAGACTGCCGCCTTTGTTTAAGTATTGCGGCGCTTCTGTTATCATTTGCATCACGATTTTTCTGCCTGCAGCAATTGGCGGATTTAATAATATAACATCAAATTTATCATCTTTGACAGATTCGTATATGTTTCCCTGTCTTGTTTCAGCATTTCTTATCTTGTTTTGTTTCAAATTATCTGTTGCGAGCTTCACTGCTCTCTTATTTATATCTGTCAGAATAACTGAGCAATCCGGGCAAGCTTTGGCCGCAACAATGCCAATCATTCCATAACCACAACCTAAGTCAAGAATTTTACCAGACTTTGGCAAATCAGCTTTTTCAATCAAAAGCCTTGATGCTTTGTCAATTTCGCGAGCTGAAAAAACCCCGCTTGCTGACTTGAAAATCAAATCAAAGCCTTTAATTCTATCCCTAATCAGCTGTTCGATATATTTTGCCTTTGGATTTTCAACGTAATAATGCTCGTCTTGCATAATAACAATTTAAAACCCGGATTTTTATATTCTATGTATGTTCCGCTGGTATGGCCTGCTTGGCGCTCTGATGATAGTTTTTGCAGAGCTTAACTTCATTTTTAAGATAGAGCCTTTCGCACGCTGGTATTTTCCAATAGTATGGTTTGGATACATTTTCCTTATAGATGCTTTAGTTTACAAACTAAAGAAAAACTCGTTGCTGCATAATCACTATGAGCAATTTTTATTCCTTCTACTACTTTCGGCTGCAATTTGGTGGATATATGAAGTAATTAATTTCTTTGCAGGCAACTGGAGCTATAGCCAGTTTGGTACGCTGCTTCAGCTGAGTTCTTTTAGCGCCGTTAAAAGAACCATAGAATTTTCAACTGTCCTGCCCGCATTTTTCGAGACTTATAGTTTGTTCAAGTCACTAAATTTATTTTCACACGTACATCTGAAAAAGAAACACAAGATAACGAAACCATTTTTGTTTGCACTAATTGGCTTTGGCGTATTCTGCTTAGTTGCGCCGATTGTTATGCCAACGATATTTTATCCGCTGATATGGATGTCATTCTTTTTCATCTTGGATCCGATAAATTACCTTCATGGCCAGCCATCAATAATTGGACATCTCAGGGATAAGAAATTGCAAATACCTGTTTTACTTATGCTCACAGGAATAACACTCGGATTCTTATGGGAATTCTGGAATTACTGGTCAACCATAAAGTGGACGTATAACATACCGTATCTTAGCTTTTTCAAAATATTTGAGATGCCTGCGTTGGGCTATTTGGGGTATTTGCCTTTCGCCTTGTCTTTATACGCAATTTATTATTTTGTATATTCGCTGTTCAAACACAAAGGGCACATCTTAGAGCAAAAATTCTAAATCAGCACAGTGCCTGCAAGAAGATTATTGTTTAAATCAAAAACTGGAGTTTAAAGTTTATATAGTATCGTGGCAAATATCTGGCATGCGTTGGTATGGTTGGCTCGGCGCCTTGATGATGATATTCGCAGAGCTCAATTTCATTTTAAAAATAGAGCCTTTTGCAATGTTCGGCTCTCAGATTGTTTGGTTTGGCTTTATCTTTCTCATAGATGCTTTGGTTTATGCGCGGAGCAGACGTTCCTTGTTGAGCACCAACCGCGCGCAATTTCTTCTTTTGCTCCTACTCTCCACTGGCTGGTGGATATTTGAGATAATCAATATTCGTTTGGGAACCTGGCACTTCATTTCAGAGGGCCAGCCCTATAATTTATTCGCGCCAGTCCACGTGCTGATTGCAACAACAGCAATTTTCGTTGCCTTACCTGCTTTTTTTGAAATATTTGGACTTTTCAAGTCATTCAATCTGTTTTCTCAGGTACGATTGAATATCAGATTTAAAATTACGAAGACTTTTTTGTTATCCTTTATCGGCTTTGGCGTTTTTTGTCTTGTAACGCCGCTGATTTTGCCAAAACCTTTCTTTCCGCTGATTTGGTTTGCATTCTTTTTTATTTTAGATCCGGTAAATTACTTACGCAATCAACCGTCAATAATTGAACACTTAAAAGACAAGAGATTGCAAGTGCCATTGATCCTTATGTTGAGTGGCGTAACGCAAGGCTTTCTCTGGGAAGTCTGGAATTTCTGGGCCCCAATGAAATGGGTCTACACAGTACCCTATTTTGGTTTCTTCAAGGTATTTGAGATGCCGATACTTGGCTATTTGGGCTACCTATTCTCTGCTCTTTCACTATATTCTATTTATTACTCTGTTTATCCATTATTTAGAAAAAAGTTTGGACGTTTGATTGAACTAAATTAGCACAACATCTGTTTTTACTGCCATGCCCTTCTCTGCTGTTTTCATCTCGGATTCGGACATTTCTGCAAATCCTATTGCAAGAAGATTATTGTTTAAATCGAAGACTGCGGTTGTTGCTCCTTTCTCCAAATCTGATGTGAATGCTAAAACGCCGGGCACGAAAACAGGGGAGCCATGCTTCAAATATTCCTTCACGCCCTCATCAACCCAGACTGCTGGCAGGTGTGTAACGGATTTTTCAACAGTTGTAACAAAATTTGCAATATATTTTTGCTGTTTCGTCCTCAAGTATTTCTTGTAGTTCTTTTTAACTTCTTCAAACGTAACAGAATCATCAATTTTCATAGGGCCTGCTTGAATTCTGCGCAAATATGACATGTGTGCTCCAACTTTCAGATAATCTCCTACTTGAATGCACAAAGTTCGGATATAGGTGCCGTGTTCAACTCCGGTTTCAAATTCCACATCTCTGCCCGAGACTGATTTTATTTCAAACCAGTACACCTCGCGTTCCCGCTCCCTGCGGGCAACGGCAGATTTTTTGGGTGGAGTCTGTTTAATTTTACCTGTGAATTTGTTGAATGCTTCCTGCAATTGCTCTTTTGTTACATCTTCGTGCACATGCATTTTTCCTTCGTATACCTTTCCTGCTAATGACAAGACTGGAAGAACTTTGACGGCTTTTCCTAAACCGATTGGCAGAACGCCTGTGACCGCAGGATCTAAAGTGCCTGCATGGCCAGCTTTTGGCTGTTCCAGAATCTCTCTTATATTATTGACGCAGTGAATTGATTTTGGTCCTTTTGGCTTGTCCAAATTGATTATTCCGCAATTCAGCAATTCTTGAGCAGTCCTTTTAGGAAGTCTCTTGCTGATGCGAACTACTTTCCTGTAAACAATTTCCCTTGCTTTTCGTTCGTAAGGCAGCTTATTCATAAAATAAGAAAAGAAAACGGGGTTTTAAGCCTTGGCGTTCGCACCGAAAGCCTTAAAAATGACTATTTTATAATAGTCATAAATGACTATAAATTATAAGTCATTTAGGAACGTAAAAATGGAAATCGTACAACAATTCGCAGGCGCGATGAAGAAAAAATTTGAGAAATATTTCCTAGCCCATGGTATCCAAAAAACAAAAACCAAGACTGTGGTGAACTTGGTCATAGACGACAGAGACGTCAAAAGAATGACAAAACAGGACTTGCTGAGAAAACTGGATGTCATGACAAATGCGAAGCTTTTCGAATTGCTTGCTAAAGCCAAAAGCAAGGAGCACATTGAAGCAAAGGTGCATTTGCTTTCGGATTTAAACCAAGCAAATGTATGGCAAGCACTCGGAGATTCCGCTACAGTCATGGACGTGAAGTCCATGGCTGGTTTCATACAGCTAAATCTTCCTGAAAAGTTCTTTGATGCTTATGACAGGCTGCCTGAGAAATTCAAGCTTAACGATCTCAAAAAAGAATTTGAGCAACTTTCTGGAAACCGATATCATAGAAATACCTACCAGAACTGGCTGAAAGGCCTGCAAAAGGCTGCCTTTGCAAAATTAAAAGGAAAGATTTATCAAAAAATATTCAGAGGCATGGAATTGAAATAATTAATATATTGGCGTTTCGAAACTATCGAACATAACCTATTCATATCACCTTAAACCTTTTCAGGTCCCTTATGAATATTCTTGCAGTTGTTGGACCAATACCTTTGAATTCCTGCAGTTTTCTTGATAAATTGCTTGTATTTTTTGATAACTTGATAAGCTTTGTAAGATTCCCATACTCTCGTTTAAGAGCTTTGCAAATCTCCAATAACTTTGTTGCCGTAGAGAAATCGTATCTGACGTAATGGCCGTTATCCAAAACTCTAACTAATTTGTCCCATCCGGCTCTCAAAATCTTGTCTGATGTCAGCAAATTTTCTTTTTTGAACTCAAAGTATGTACTTTTGGCAACTTCTTGTTGTATCGGCCTGCCAAATAAAAGTGAAGCGAGAAACCATTTGAAAAGCTCTGCTTCAGTTTTCTTTCTTAAATTAATACCTAGTTCTGTAGAATAGATTTTCTTGTCAGACATTAATGTTTATTCGAGAAATTCCAATAAAAGCCTTGCCAATGAATTATTTGCTTCTGAAGAGAACTACTGCTTTGGCAGCTTTGAACTCTTTTGTAGCTTCATACTGTCTTGGTGTAAGGAACTCAGCAAATTTTTGAACTGCACCCATCCAGTGAAGAGTTTCATAGCCTTTTGGTATGCCGATGTGCACAGGCGTCCTACCTGGAATTCTTATAAGTGCTTCTGCGAGGTCATACGATACATATGTTATCTTAAATGGTCTAGATTCTAGTCTAGCTTCTATTTCTAGGTGTGGCTTGTAGTGCGAAGAAACGTACTTTACAAAATCAGACTCTAATGCGAATCTCGGGTCTGCCCACACTAAATCGATATCGTTGTACTGTCCATTACCCGTAACAGTTGAACCAACCGCATAAACACCAAAATTAGGTATACGTGAATCTAACTTGTATTTCTTTAGCGTGTCCTTGAGAACGACGCTTTTAGTAAGTATTGGGTTATTTGAATTCTTTAAGAAATTTGAAATTAGTTCCACCACAGTTTTTTGGTCCACGGGTTTAATTCCGTTAAACCAAGCCTTGGCGTCCGCTTTTTCTAAACTGTTTAATTTTGCTTTTTTAAGTAGGTCTTCGAGTTTCATATTTGTTTGCTATATGGTAGATTTAAAAGGCTTACTTATAGAAATTCGAGCAGAAGCTTTGCTGCTAGCCTTGAAGTCATGTTATTGACATCTTTTGGGGGGCTGACTTCAACTAAATCAATTCCTTTCACTTTCTTTGTTGCGATAAGCTCTCGTAGGAGCTTGATTAGGTCCTGGGGTAACATTCCGAGCGGCTCTGGCCAGCCCGTGCCAGGTGCAAAGGCAGGGTCTATGGCATCAATGTCTATAGAAATATAGAGATTGTCTATACCTTCAAATAAATCTCCGAAGTAAGACGAAATGCACTGTGGCGTAGGCGCATCATAAATTCCTATAAAACTAAAAATTCTGGCTTTTTCAGCAAATTCTTTTTCTTTTTGTGTGTAGTTCCTTGTGCCTACCACCATTATTTGCTTGAACAGGTTTTCTTTTGACACAGCTCTCAAAACATCTTCGTGAGTTGGCGGAAGGAAATCATCCTGGCAATCCAGATGAGCGTCAAAGTAAATCAAGCCTGCGTTTTTGTGATTCTTTGCGAATGCTTTCATCAAGCCATATGAAACAGAGTGGTCACCGCCTAAACCTATGACAAAACTCTTGTTTTTGTATTCCTCATCCGCTTTCTTTTCGACTTCTTTGTGCATTTTGTCGAAGTCATTCTTTTCTTTTATCTCAACAAATTCTGGTTTGACTTTAAGCTCGTCATATTTGAAGAAATTCTTTAATTCTGCTTCGATAGCATCAGGACCTTTTGCTGCACCGCGCCGCTCTTTTTCAACAATGCATGCATCAAAAGGTATTTTCAAAACAGATATCATTTCGATTTCTTCTCAGAATTAAGTCTTTCAATGATTCCAATTAAACCGAGAGTGATAAATGCGTAGGAGAACGGTATAAGCAGAGAAAATCCCATGGCGTACCCGTAATTCCCGGAATACTGGACCAAAAATGTCTCTATGACAAAATCTATGCCGCCGACGATTAGGGCTATTATTACGGCCCAGTTCCTTCTGTGCTCACTTACGTTTAGTATGCCCCATAAGCCGAATGGCGCTGCAAAAGTCAGCATTACTGTATTTTTGTGTGCCCACAAATCCCAGACATACATTACTATCGCAAAACCCATCGTTAAATACAAAAGCATGTCTAGATGAGCGGGTGATTTTTTGGTTGTGAGATAAAGGTATGTTGCTCTCAATATAATGCCTGCCGAAAAGAATAATATAACGAGCTCGATTGGCACTAATCTTGCAATCATGTATACTGACTGATTGTACTGCCAGCCTGCAAACGTGGTTCCAGCATATTCTGTTACAAAATCTATGAGCGCAATAACAAGTCCAACCGTACAATATTTTGAAACTTCGGCTAGATTCTTTCTTGCCTCAAAGAGAACTGCAACTGCGCCGATAGCTGCAATTGCTGCGAGAATTGTTAAGCCGCCGAACATCGTCCTTACGCTTTAGCCTCTTTCTTGGCTTTTGTGGCTTTTGATTTCTTTTCCTCTGTTTTTGCTTCTGCAGTCTTTTTTGCTTTTGGCGGAGCTTTCTTTTCCGTCTTTACGCCTAAGCTCTCCAAAGCTTTGATGACTTCTTCGTGAGTTGCTCCCTTCTTTATTTCCACTTTTTGCGGGAGAAGTTGCAGATGGGCCACATTTACTTTTCTTCTTCTGGTGTTTCCATCAATAAGAACAAAACCCTTATCCAATGTATCAACTATCAAGCATTCTTTGCCAGCATCCCTGCCAGCAATCTTGACACAGAATCTACCTATATCTGCTACCATGGAACATAACCTCTCAATGATATTGGAACATCTTCTTGTTTTATTAGACCGCCTTTCAGCTGTGCTCTTAGTTTCATGATGTGTCTTGAACAAGGCGAGCATAGCATGCCGCCGAATGGCCTTTCAGGCTTCCTCTCTGATTTTGAAAGCTTTGCAATCTCAAATGGCTTGCCTCTCGGCTTGCCAAGCAATACGTCTCCACAAATCGCACAAGTATGCTTGCCCTGTGCTTTGTATTTATAGTGCACAACAGTCCTGCCGCCAGGAGTAACTCTCTGGACGCGCCTTAAAGTGCGAGAGCGGTATCTAGGTTCGCCTCTCATTTCAATTTTTGCTGCACCTTTTGTTTTCGTTCTTTTATGTGCCATGTTTTCAGTTCTCCTAGACCACTTTTAAAGCCTTTCTGAATAAAGTTGTGAGCACTAATGACAGTAAGATGTAGGTCCCTACCCAGCCCAGACCCATTGCCAGATTGCTGAGTGGGAAATGGAATGGCAACGGGACAACAACAACTCCTGTAAGCAATTTGCCGAGTATTGCAAAAACTATCAGGAACGGTATTGTTGTGATTAACATTGGCTTCATCGACTGCATCATCAACTTTGAGTTAAGAGGCATAATCTGACTCTGGATTTCAGCAATTTTTTGCGGATCATTTCTGTGCTGCTTCATTTGCTCCTGATATTTCTTCATATCTTCCCGAATTTGTTTCATCAGGCTCTGGTCGGTTGCGTATTTGTAAACCAGAGTTGTCGTTAGGGACAGTATTATGGATAACAGGACAATAAACCAAAATGGTGACAGGCCGAAAATATGTGGAATCGTGGTAACTGCGGCCGTTGCATTAGTTAAGTTTTGTATCAAGGTTGCGTTCGCCATTATTCTGCCTCCATTATTTTTCGCAGAGCAGGATGCATATCGAATGCGTGCTGTTTTGCAATGTCTTCATACAATCTGTACATGATCATAACCGTAAGTAAGATACCTGTTCCTCTGCTCAATGCATTTCCAAGGTCTGCAAATGCTGCGAGAAACCCAACTGTTATTGCGCCCATTACTGTGAGTGCGGGAATGTATCTGTTTAGCAAAGATTCCATTACTCTTGGGTCCCTTCTGAAACCAGGGATTTGTAATCCAGAAGATATAATTTGTTTAGCCTGGCTTGCAGCGTCCATGTTAGAAGTCTTTACCCACAACACTGAAAATAGAATTGCGCCGCCTACCATGAATGAGGTGTAAAGTAATGTTTGGATACCCATTGCCCATGTCGCATTTCCGTTTATCAGCGCCGTTACTATATCTGGGGAATTTATCCATTTAACAAGACCCGTTGCTGGCGAGTTGCCAGTGAATGTTCCCAAGATAGGTAAGCCTGCATTCTGCAACAATCTGGCCCAAAGCTGGATGTTTGCCATTAGTGCTGCAATAAGGATAACTGGAATGTTCGAAGTGTAAATGAATCTTAGAGGCCATCTTATTCCATAACCGCGGACTCTGCCAAACGATAATGGAATTTCAACTTTCATTGATTGAGCATAAACTGAAATCGCGAAAACTGCTAGCGTGACTATTATACTCATTATTGATATGGTCGCCCCTGTTGCATCTCCCATTCCAAGCGCTTTGATTAGGAAAGGTATCGCGCCAGCAGGCACATCGGGATTTGTTGGTGAAGGGAATGGATTCAAAGCGCGAACAAAAATCTGGAGACAAACACCGGCCGCTATAAACAGGCTTACTCCGGAGCCGAAGCCCCATTTAGTTGTTACATCGTCCATTAAAACTATCAGGTAACCGCCAATAAACAGTTGGGCTATCAGGAACATCTCCAGCAATAAGTACTGGCTAGTTCCAGCAAGTGAAGGGTCAGGTGCCAATCCGCCCATCAGAACATAGATGGCAGATTCCAAAATTATGAAAACTATAACTGCAAACCTTTGCATGGCCTGAAATTTTGCTCTGCCGTCTTTTGTTGTCAAATCTAAACCGAGCATTCCAGTGCCTGCTACTAACTGCATTATGATGCTCGCCGTAACTATCGGGCCAATACCCAAGCTTATGATTGAACCGAAGCTTGCACCGAGTATGATAGACAGATATTCGAAATTCTGCAAAGCATTCTGGCCAAGGCCGGCCAGAGGTACATAGCTTAATACAAAGAATATAATTAGTATGAGGCCAGTCCAAAAAATCTTTGTGTTGAAACTAAGTTTTGGGGCTTCTGGTTTTTTCACTTCTGGCAATAGTGTCGATAGTTCACGCCAATTAACCATTAGTTGGCACCTAAACCTTTTGCTTCTCCGCCCGCTTTTTTGATTTTTGCTTTTGCGGGTTCTGAGAAGTTTGCACAGATTATCTTAGCCTTATGAGTAAGCTTGCCATCACCAAGAACTTTGTTATAGCCATGCTTTGTCAAATCAACTAAGTAAAAATCTCCTTGTTTAGTACCCAACTGTTCTATTTTCCTGTCCAGTTCTTCCAGGCTTATCGCCCTTACTGGAATTTTTATTACTCTCGGCTTGAACAATATGCCATGCTTGCCAATAGGCTCTATGCCTTGAGCATGGAACATTGATTCTCTATGTGCACCTCTTTTTCCGTGACCAGAGGTGCCTTTGTGTCCTTTGCCACGATGTCGCTTGCTAAAGCCCCATCCATGTGAGGTTTTGCCTCTCTGCTTCCTTGATTTTTTATTTTTGCGAACTACCATTTTATTTGATCATCTTCTCTATTAACTTGTTGATATCTTTTCTCCTGTAACCTAATGCACCACCTTCGGCATAGCTGTGTTTTATTCCGCCGCGCTCAAATCCGCCGATTGGCGGGTGCAAGCGGAAGAATTGTTTAAGTCCAGGTACTTGCTTTAATTCAACTTTGAAATCATAAAATGCATCTGCGAACTCTTTTAGTCCTAATTTCGTCTTGTCTTTCAGGAAAGATTCTGCCAGAGGCTTGTCGCCAGCTATTCTTCCTCGTGTTTGCACGAGTTTAATGAAAGTTTCCTTGTCAATTTCGCCAAATGTCACAAAATCTTTCACTCTGGAAATCATGCCCCATGAACTATCTGCATTTGATAGTATGACGCAGTAATTCTTTTTGTACAAGCGCAATAAATCAAGAGTGCGCCGTACATTTGGATTTAATCCAACATCTCCTCTAACCCTGATTACTGCAATCCTTGCTTTTGCCTGCTTTTTTGTTTGTTCAGCTATCATATTACGAACTCAAAGGCCCAATCTTGGGTTTGACTCCTTTAACTTTCATTTCGGTTGCTTTCTTTAGCGCTTTAACAGTTGCATTGATGAAATTGATTTTCTTTCTTGTCTGCCCGTACGTCTTTGTCCACATGTCTTTGTAGCCTGCTACGCTAAGCAATTTTTTGATTTCACCTTCGCACGCAAGGCCAGTGCCTTTTGGAGCTGGCATTAATTTGACTCGGACAGAGCCTGAACGGCCCTCGACTCTGAATGGCAGCGAGTGTGGTTCGCCACAAACACATTTCCATTCGCCACAGCCGCGTGCAACCTGCTGAATATTCATTTTGGCATTTCTCAGTGCTTTCTCTCTTGCAGGCATTGATTCTTTTGCTGTTCCTGTGGCGACGCCAAAGTAGCCGTCGCTATTCCCTACGATTGCCATTGCTGTGAAATTGGGCTTGTTACCTTCTGCTGTTTTTTTCTGGGTTTGCTTAATCAAACGGCGTTTGCCTCCGCCAAATTTACCATGAGCTTGACCAATCAGCACAAAATCTGAAGTTAGATTAGAGACTAATTTATCAACAATCTCTGCTTCTCTGATTTTCAAACCTTTATCTAAGATTTGTCTGATATCTGTGATTTCCCCGGACTTGACTTTCTTTCCCAGTTCTGTCTTTGGTTGCCATCTTTCTAGTGCGGCAGCTGACCTTGCCTCTCTTCTTCCTTCAGCTCGCTCTGCGGCTTCTGCCACTGTGCCAGCTGGTGCAGAAAGTGGAGGCGTTTCCTTCTGTGAACCATAGAGTCTTTGTCTCGCCATTTTACTTCAGTATCTTCTCCTTCACTGCTTTGAAATCTGTGGGTAAATTAGACTTTTTTAAGTATTCTGCGATGTGCTTGCCGCTGATTCTGTCTTCTGAGGGCAAGATTGCTGGATTGTGTTTTACGTCTAATCCCGCGTCAACAGCACCTTTCAGGACAGCAAATAGTTTCGCACCTTTTGTTGAAGTGTGCGGACCTATATCCAAAACTGCCTTGGCAATTTTCTTTTGTTTTGCCATCTTGCCGGCAAGCAATCCCGTAAGGTATGCTGCTGGCATATTCTTCATGCCGTATTGCCAGCCCAATTCTTTCAGTTTTGAAGAGTGTGCTGTCAACAAAGTTTTGTCACCTGTTGGCGCATATTCGATGATTTGGACTGTAATATACTTATTAGATCTCCTTACGACGAGTCTTGGAAGTTTTGATTGCAACAATTTTATCCTTTTGCCGTAATCCGTTTTACCTTCGCGTCTTCTTCTGAATCTGACTGAGTATCTTGGTCCTTTAGCCATTTTATTTAGTCTTCAGTAATTTATTTGACTCGATGTAGAACATCAAGTGCCCACGGTCTCTGAAGAAACCGCCTTTCGCCTTTGCGTACAGGTCTTTGTATGCCGGCGCTTCAAGTTTACCTTGTGTTTTCAAAGTCTGCAACGTACTTCGCATCAGTCTGATTTTATTAATCCATGCGCGCTTGTGAGGCTCTCTTGCGTACTTTGCACCTTTGCGACTGCCGTGTCCGCGCTGTCTTCCTTTTTTGCGCTGCGCACGTCTTGCTCTTGCTCTGTGTTTTGAAGGCCTTTTAACAGGCGAGATTGTGATTGCATCGGACTTTATCAAAGCCCTGATGTCTGCTCGGGTAATAGCTTCCTTAATTTCTTCATATCTGGCAGGATTTAATGAAACTCTGTCTCGGCCGACTTTCGCGACTTTCGCTGCCAGGATTTTTTGGATTTGAAGATTCATTTTTTCGCTACCTCTTTAGGTTTAACCGGAGTTTTTGGAACTGCTTTTGGTTGAGTTTGAACTTTTTGCACAGGCGCTTTTTCTGCAACGGGTTTCTCTTCTTTCTTTGCTTCATGTTGCGTAGTTGGTTTTTGCGCCTTTGCATCTTTCTTTGCTTTCAGTTTAGCGTCAATTGCAGACAAAAACTTGCTTGCATCCTTGATGTTAAAGAGTTTGATATTTTTCTCGGCTGCTGCTTTAACCAGCTGATACTTTTTCCTTTCACCGAGTCTTGCATTGATGATTGCTAGTTCCTCTTTGGGATTTATTTTAATCAGCTGCGCATAATTGCTGACGTTGATCAATTTCATGCCTGTGAAGTGCAAGCCTCTTACTTCAGCTGGACCTCTATATCCGATATCTACTCTCTTGCGCTTGCCAACCCTGCGCTCACGCATCTTTGAATGCCTGCCGCGCGGGCGTCTCCACGAGTCGTACTCAACTCTGCTTCGATGAAAATAATCCTGCCTGATGAAGTCTGGTCTCTTTTTGTTAATCTGCTTCTTTACTTCAAGCAATTTTGCGTCTACCATTATCCACCCACAGGCTTGCCGGCTTTCTCAGTGATATATATTCCATCCTGGAAAACCCGCCTGTCTTTTGCTGATACTCTTGTAGCTTGTTCAATCCTAGTTGCCGTCTTGCCAGCCAGCTCAATATCTAGCGACTCCACGGTTATTATCTCACCATCAACTTTGACAGTAACGTTTTGAGGAATTGAAACTTTTCTTGGACGTTTTTCGCCCAAGAAATTCGTAACTGAAAATTCAGAACCTGAAACAGTAGCAGTCATTGGGAAGTGAGTAGAACATGTCTTTAATTTATAGATGTACGGAGTCTGCACTCCGCCAAACATATTCTTTATGTGCGCACTAAAAGTTCCGACGAGCGCACGTGTTAGCGCATTAACAGATTTGGCAGAAATTTGCACTTTGTTGTCTGCGGTTTTGATTTCGATGTCTCTTGGGAAATCTCTTGAAACCTGGCCTTTTGGCCCTTTCACGGTTATTTTACCCTGCTCTATATGTATGCTCATTCCTTGCGGAATTTCGACGAACCGGGTTTTAATCTCAGTAGACATAGGCTAATAGCACTCCTCCTAGCTTCTTTGTTTTGGCGTCGATGTGTGTTGTCACGCCTTTAGATGTTGAAATTATGATTCTGCCAAAATCTTTGGCTGGAAGGTAGCGTTTTTCAAACTTCTCAAACTCTTGCAAAGTAATTGCATATCGCGGTTTGATTGCGTTGATTTTATTTATTGCACCGTTCAAAGTTACTTTGATTTGTCCGCCTCTTCCAGTTTCTACGAACTCAAAATTTTGTATGTACTCTTCCTTTTTGAGCAAAGTCAGAACTTCCTTCAGCAATCTTGAAGATGGTGTCAGAACTACTTCAGTCTTACCTCTGAGTTCAGCGTTGTTGATTGCTGATAATGCCGTAGCGAGTGTATCTTGTAACATTTTTCACCTTAGTTTTCTGAATCCCAAGTCTTTTGCGACTTCTCTAAAGCAACGTCCGCAGATATTCAGACCGTATTTTGATATGTGCCTGCGGGTTCCTCCGCATCTTATGCAGATTGTTAATTGCTGCCCATATGCGCGTTTCCTTCGGATATTGTGCCTAAGAAAGCGCTGCAGCTTAGTTTTTCCCACAGTGATTTTTTCTCTGGCTGGACGTTTTGCCATTGGATTACAGTCTCTCCTCCTCGGCTTCTTTCAATTTTATTCCGAGTTTTTCCTGGGCCCATACTTGCGCGTCTTGCGCAGTTATGTGATGCCCGGAACCTAGTTTTGACCTCTTGAGCTTGCGTGTTTTAACCCTGAAACCTGGTCTTTTAAGGCTGACAGCAACGTCAAGGCCAATAATTCCGATTTTCGGGTCGTATTTGACTCCTGCTATGTCTATGTATTCTTTGATTCCAAATGAAAATCCATTTTCCATGAAACTGGTTGGTTTTATTTCAAAACTGACTGCTTGAAGCAGCTGCTTCAGCAAAGTTTCAGCTTTCTTTCCTCTGATAGTGACCATCGCACCAATCGGCAGGCCCGGACGCAATTTCCAAGTTGCGATTCTCTTGCTGCAAAGTGTCTTCACAACTTTGGCACCTGAAAGTGTTTTCAGAAGTGCCATTGCTTTGTCCACGTTTTCAGCCTCTACTCCCGCACCTATATTCAAAGTGATTTTATCTATCTTGATTTCTCTCATTGGATTTTTCATTTTTTCAGTTTTCATTTTATCAATTTGATTTCAGACTCTTTTTCCCCAACAACAAATAGTTGTTCGACTGGCGATTCCCATTTTTCAGAGTCATGTTTTAAGAGCGCAATCTTCTTTTTCTTCAATTCTCCAATTTGTTTGAAACTCTCGAGTGTTGCCAAGTTGCCGACATGCTTGCCACCTATTATGTAGACTGTGTTGCCTTCGGCCAACTTCAGATGTTTTGCTGGCTTGTTTTTTTCAGTATCAAAGAGAATTACGTCACCAAGACCATATTCATTTTTATCCGATTGGAAATTCCAGCCATTATTGCAGTTAACTTGTATTTTTCCATTCTTGAGTGTCGTCTTTCCAATCACTTTGGCGGGCACTAATTTTGCTTCGCTTGCAGATATCTCTATCAAGCACAAATGGCCATTTGTTGTTATTGCAACTCTATAGTATTTGTTGATTTGTGCTATCGAAAGGACATCAAATAAGCCGACTTGGAAATTGGTTTCCTTTCTCACTTTGCCATTGACTTTGACAAATTTCTGGTCTAATATTTTCTTTATGTTTCTTTTTATACTAGCTAAATTGAGAATGTCCATCAAAAATATGCTCAAAGGCATTGAGTAGTATAGCGTGTGTGGGCCCGGAATAGGTTTGGCTATCCACTTTGTGGATTTTCTTTCTACCGGCCAGGTTTCTGGCGCATTAAGCCTTGAAATGTGATAATGCTTTGACATTATACTCTTCTCTCCAGCGCTTTCGCGCGCATCTTGTCGTCTAAATTCAAGGTTATGATCATAACTTTTGAAGGGTGCAGCGGATATTTTCTTGGAGGTGCACCTGTTTTCGCTTTGAATTCTGCACCTTTGACATATACTTTATAATATTTCATATCCACTTTCTCAACTTCTCCTATTACGCCTGTGAATTGTCCGCGCAATACCTTTACTTTGTCGCCTTTTCTTATCGGGAAACTTCTCTTCTTGTGTTTCTGGCGCAAATCTTTTGACAAGTGAGCTGCCATCATCTTGTGTCTCAGGTGCAACGGAGCTTTCGCTCTATACTTGCGCTGCTTTCCTGGGCGCACCGATGATCTCCAATGCGGGCTAAACTCTTTCATTTTACAGTATCGTTGTTGCAATCTTGGCAACTGCAGGCCATCTGATTGCAACCTCCTTTGCGATTGGTCCTTTGATTATTGTTCCTTTTGGCAAACCAAGACGAATATCTTTCAGGATAACACCTGCGTTATCCTCGAATTGTACTTTCGTGCCATCAGGTCTTGCGAATTCTTTCTTTTGTCTGACTATTACGACTTCGGCCATCTTGTGCCGCATGTCCGGCTTTCCTTCCTTTACCGCAACTTTGCAAAGGTCGCCGACGCCGGCCGTCGCCAGCTTCTTTGTTCTGTTTTGATAATGCATGACTGCGATGATCTGAGCTATTCTTGCGCCGCTATTATCTGCTATCTCGATGCGTGCGCCAATTGGCAGTGGTTTGCTGACGCTTGACTTTAGGTCCTTCATTTTTTCTCTCCAGATATTTTTTCAATTACAACGAATTTGACTGTCTTTGCTATGGGCCTGCATTCTGCGATTCTTACTGTGTCGCCTTCTTTTGCAGCAATGCAAGGAGGATTGTGAGCTTTGACTTTGCTTCGCCTCTTTTCATAACGCTCGAATTTTGGCAGGTAGAAAAGGCGCGGCCATTCAACTGTGACTGTGCGCTGCATTTTATCCGAAGTAACTTTACCTTCGAATACTTTGCCTCTTGTGTTTAGTTCGCCGTGAATCGCGCATCTTACGTCATCACAATTCTGCGAGCTAATTTTGTTTTCTTCCATTTTTGTCTTTTCTTTCGTCACCATTTTGGTAGCTTCTTTTTGATGCGGTCCCAAGGACGCGCAACGAGCAAGTTGCCTTCAATCTCGACTTTTTTTCCGTCTGGCAACTCGACTTCGAGTGTGATTGCGTCTTTGAAGACGCGCTTTTCGACTTTTTTCGTCTCGATCGTGATTGTCTTGTAGCTTTCGTCAACGATTTTTCCCGCGATTCCAATGTTCGCTGCATTCTTCGCCTGCACGACTTTCGCGCGCAAGCCGATTATTTCGTGACGCGCTATATTTGATGGGGTTATCATTTCTGTGACACGCGACTTACTCAACCTCGGTTTTCACTTCGATGCTTTCAGGTGCGAAGCCTAATTCCACGAGGATGTCCTTCATTCGCCTTCTGTGATCGCCCTGCAGCTCAACCATACCATCTTTGTATGTTCCGCCGCATGCAAGCTTTGCTTTCAATTGCTTTACGAGGTGTCTCATTTCTTCTTCCTTGATTTCCATACCCTCGATCACAGTCGCGAGTGCATTGAATTTTTTCTTAACTGCTTTCACAGTTATTTTTGCACCCTCTTTGGAAATTGTCGCACACACGCACAATTCTTCGGGTAAACCGCACGTCGCACAATTAACTGGCATGTGTTTGTCTAATTCCCTCCTGTTGTTTTTTTCATAGGGGAAGCAGCGCTTCCCGCTACAGTATGAATTCGCGCAATTGTGCGCTTGATTGCTTTGATTTTCCCGGGACTCTGCATCGCAGTTCCGGTTGACCTTTGAGTCAAGAGCTTAATCAATTCTTTTCTTAATTCGAGCAACTTTTCTGTTCTTTCCTTGACAGATAGTTTTCTGATTTCATCGGCACGCAAGACCGCCATTATTTAGCTTCCTCCGCTTTTGCCTCTTGTTTCTGTTCTTCCTGCTTCGCTGGTGCTTGCTGTGCTTCGTCCTGCGGAGATTTCTTCCGAGGAGTGCGAGGTTTTTTTGGCTTCGGGGCCGCTTCTACTTTTTGCTCTTCTTGCGCAGGTTTTACTTCAGATTGCGCCCGTACAAGAACCTCGCTGGGTTCTCTGATTGTAACTCTATCAGGAAGTCTGATGTCTGGCGGCATTATTCTGACTTGCACACCAACAGCTCCTGAACGGAGATTAGCAGGAACTTTCGCTATGTCAACACCTTCAAGCGCTATTTGTCCGCTCTTTTTCATATAGCCTGCAGGGAATCGCCAGCTCTTTGCTCGCTGCCCAGGCACTCCTCTGCCACTTATCTTTATTTCAGTGCCAAGCGCACCTGAGGCCATTATATCTGTCAGGGCTTTGTAGCCGATTGCTTTGAACCTTGCAGCTCCGAACCTTTCCAAATCAGAAGCGATTCTATTTGCAATGACGGCTGCGTGAAGAGCAGGTATCGTTATTTCTCTGACTTCAATTTGCGGGTTCTCCAATCCAAATTTTGTTTTGAGGGTTGTTGTCAGTTCTGCAATCGTTTTTCCGCCTCTTCCGATTATCAGTCCTGGCTTTACAACATCGATGACTATCTTTTCGCCGAGTGGTGTTCTTTCGATAGAGATTTTTCCTATGCCGGCTATCTTTGGTATTTGTGCTATGACATACTCTTTGATTTTCAGATACTTTGCCTTCTCTTTGATGAATTCCCGTTCAATCATTTCATAACCCCTTTAGGTTGAGGTGCTGAAACCTTTGTTTCAGGTTGCTTTTTCTTTTCCTCTGTTTTTTTCTTCTCAACTTCTTTTGCCACAATTTCGAAATTTGTGTTTTTTCTTGCTCTGTGTCTTCGCCCGTAGTGCCAGAGTTTCTGGCCTTTCTGGGCCGCAGCATGAATTATTGTCAGTTTGGTGACATCAAGACCTTTGCCAGTTGCCTGGCTTTTTAGATTTGAAAGCAAGCCCGAGATATATCCTGAAGAAAGTTTTGGATATCTGCCAGGTCCTATCTTTCCTGGTTTATGTGAGATGCTTCTCAGGTATCGTCTGAAAGGTATTGCTTGTTTCGCGTCAATGGATGCTTGCAAACGCCTAATTGCAACATCTATCTGTTTGCCTTTCAGGAATCTTGCGATCTCAACAGAGTGCTTTGTTGATACTGGCATGTTTCTGCCAGCTATGCGCACCATGCTTTTGGCATCAAAATTTTGGAAGCTATATTTAACAGCCATTTTACTTTACCGATATGAATTTCGAACCACGAGTAGCACCAATACCTGGTCCACCGTGCTTGACATCAAACCTTGTTGTCATTACGAAATCACCCAATGTCCAGCCGATCATTTCTGGTGTTATGTCAATAGGAACAAATTCTTTTCCGTTATGAACTGATATTTTCAAACCAAACATCTGAGGGATAATTGTCAAATCTCTGCAATGAGTTTTGATTGGCTTTTTGTATTTACCGGCTTTCGCGGCTTCAACCTTGACGAGCAATTTTTTCTGTTCTGGCGTGAATCCTCGTTTGATATTTCTTCTTTGTCTCGCCGGAAGCAATTTTGCCAGCTCGTTTAATCCCAGCTTCTGCAATTCTTCTGCAGTTTTACCGCGATAAGTAAATATTTTTGCCATTACTTCTTGCCACCTCTTCCTGTCTTCCTGGCCCACAGCAAACCAACCTTTCTACCAGGCGGTGTGCCCCTTCTAGTTGTTGTAGATATACCAAGCGAACGTCTGTGAGATCCACCAAATGGATGGTCGATAGCATTCTTTGCGACACCAGAGACCGTTGGGTGTATTTTGCCTCTCGCTCTTCTTGCGATGTGGTGTTTTCCGCCTTTAACCCAAGGCTTTTCAACTCTTCCGCCGCCGGCTATGATGCCAACGACTGCTCTGCAATTAGGATGGAAAGCTGCTATTTTTTTAGAAGGCAATTTCAGCATTACCTTCCCGCCTTCCCTGCCAACTACCTGCGCAGCTATGCCTGAGGTTCGGATTAATTTTCCGCCATCAAACGGCGTATGTTCTATATTATAGACGGGGAAACCTGTTGGAACGTCACCAAGTCTGTGCACACAGCCAGGTTGTATCGGAGCGCCTGGACCTGCAAAAACAACTTCGCCTTTTCTGATGCCTAAAGCTGCTGGCATTAATCCAACATCTCCATTTTCATATTGTACTAACATCAAAGGTGCTGAATGGCCAACTGAATTCACGATATCCATGACTTCGCCGCGAAGCAATTTTTGCGAAGCTTTGGCAAGTTTTATTGCGCCGAAATAGTTGTGGCTAGGTGCGCGGTATCTTGGGCCTCCTGCTCCTCTTGCTTGCGTTATCAATCGTTTAGCCATTATATTAATCCTAATTGTGTTGTTACATCGGATGCCGGTGTTTCCGGTCTGAGTTTGATGAAAGCTTTTTTCTCACCAGTTCTTAAAACTGTGGTGTTGACTGCCACAACCTTCACGTTAAAGGCTTTCTGCGCAGCCCACTTTATCTGTGTTTTATCGGCTTTTCTATCAACTATGAATATCAATATATTTTCAGCTTCCATTTGACGCACTGCTTTTTCCGTGCTCAACGGAAATCGCAGTATTGTGAACGGATCTGGGTTCGTCATGTGAATAATTTCTCCTTCTGCATCACGTCAAGGGCTGCCTGTGTCCAGATTGTCAGCCTTGATGGAATTGCGCCCGGTGCAAGTTGCTCTGCATTTATGTTCTTGACTTCTACAACTTCAACGCCCGGTATGTTTGCAGCAGATTTCTCGACTGCACACATTTTTGAGACTATGATTAGAGGCCCGACTTTTCTCTTGTATTTTCTTCCTCGTAATTTTCCTCTGCCAGCTCGCAGAGATTTTACTTTTGTTCTTGCAAGCTCGCTTTCAAAACCCATTTTTTCTAAAGCTACAACGACTTCTTTTGCTTTTTTCAAATCTTCAAATTTATTTTCAACAATTAGCGGAATAGATTTTACGCCTTGAACATTATGTTTTGCAGCAACTAAGTTTTTGTCTGTAGTCGCGGCAATTGCAGACCTTGTTGCTTTTTTCCTTTCCTTCGTATTTATTTTTTCAGCGAAAATCTTTGCAACTTCGGGCGGATATGCTTTGACACCTTTGACTGTCTGTGCGCCTAATGCGCCAACCCAGCCGAATTGTGATCCTCTGTGCCATAAAGCTTTACGGGCAACTCTTGAAATACCCTTACCATAAGTTCCACCGAATTTTCGTCTTCGCTTTGGCCAAGCTTTTCCCTGTTTTGCGCCAGCTCTTGGGTCTGCTCCGTAAGGCTGGTGCTGGTGTGATTGTATGGCTAAAGCAACTCTTGCTATCAAATCAGGTCTTATCGGTTCTGAGAATTGCGACGGTAGTTCTACATCAGAGATTTTCTCACCACTGATTGAATAAACCGCGGCTTTCATCCTTGCTGACTCCTCGTTGATACGCCTGTTATTTCCGGAGCTTGCATGACTGCGCCCCTGAACAAGCGCGTTGGTTGTGACAATATTATTAGACGCTTTCTTGCGCCCGGAACAGATCCTGCAATTAAAATATAAGTTGATTTTACAACTCCATATCTTGAAAAACCAGATACTGGCGTGACAGGCATTGTTTTAGGATCTGATATTTTGAGAATTTGTTTGTTATGTTCTGTTCTTGTGTGGAATCCCATCTGGCCTGGCTGCAAAACCCACCAGCCACATACCGCTGGAGTGATTGGACCCATAGTACCTCTGTGCCTTTGTCCGAATTCTGATTTGTGCTGCGATAATTTGACACCGTATCTTTTGATATCACCTTCAAAGCCTCTGCCTTTTGTCACAGCGTGAGCATCGACAAACTCGCCTACTTTGAAAACATCCCCTGCAGAAACTTCTTTTCCAAGAACTGAAGAAGCGTAATTGAAACCTTCTTGCGGAGTTCCGCCTATTGCAACTTCAAAAATCTCGGGAGTCTTTTTTCCGAGTCCTGTGTTTTCAGGCTGAACATAAACAACTGCTCTGATTTCAGATGCGTGCGGCAGCTTTGATTTCAAGCTTTCAAGAGTTGTTTTCCTTTTTTTGGGCAAAATAATTTTTCTTAGCAAGTTTTTGTCTTTGTCAAGTCCATCGGCCCACAACTCGCCGATTGCTTTCAAGCCGTATGGAGTTGAACCATAAAGTCTGACAGCAGCAATCTTTATTGGCGGAGCTTCAATGATTGTGACTGCTCTTCTTACTTCCTCGCCTTTTGTTGGCGCCCTTGGACGATTGTCAACGAACATAACCGAACTCATTCCAGCTTTGTAGCCTGCAAATCCCATGAGCTTTGGTTCCTTTTTGTGAGCCCAGTTTGAAACTGCTGGATAAATACGACTAGCTCGTTTGCGCGGCCATACAGCCAAACTTCCGCGCCTTGGTCGTTTTCTTTTAATATGACCCATATTTCACTTCAACTGCTTCGGAAAGGTCTTTTTAAATGTGCCTATTTCGCACTATAAGCGACAGAATTAGTCAGATATGTAGGGGTAATTTTAATTCGGAAACAGGGTTTATAAAGATTTTTACAAATCCTTAGGCTTGAACTTTGCAAAAAACGAAGTTGAGAGAAGGTTGGGCCGCTGAAAGCGGCCCGGAGGTAACAACGGCTAGAACTTAATCTGTGAGTGCTGGTTTGAGCATTACTCTTTCTTGTCTTGTCATATATTGTTCAAAGGGAGGATAAAAATCGAGTTTCGTTACTTGTTTGCTAAAGTCAACAAGTCGCATAAAACCTTTTGCAAGTATCGGCACTTTTATCTTGCTGGAAGTTATGCGTTCCAATAAGCTGTAGTAGGCTTTTGCTTCACCTTCATCTTTAAGGTTGAAAATTCGCAATCTGCTTTGCCTTTTTTTCTTCATTTTCATCTCCTCAAGTGTTTAGTGGCTGACTTTCGTTGTGAAAGTCTATACTTACATTTCGTAAGTTTCTAGTATATAAACATTTCGATTGTAAAGTAAATAGTTACGAACCGATTAGCTTTTATATTTCTCTAAACTCTGCTGATAAATGATCGATTCTATCGATAGACAGATTATCGGAAAGCTAAGCAAGGATGGCAGGCTTTCTTTGACTGAACTTTCTGAAGGCACGGGTATCTCGAGAGTCGCCGTTGCCAGCAGAATCGAAAAACTAGAGACTACCGGCTTGCTCAAAATTTGCGCCGCTCTAAACCTGGAAAAATTAAATTACCAAACTCTGCTCGTAGAACTTCAGGTTGATAAAACCAAAACCATCGCATTCCAAAAATTAGTTGCTTCTAACCCCAAAGTTTTGCACTGCTTTGAAATCTCAGGACAGTTTAATCATCTATTAATTTGCACGGCACGTAACAACCAGAATTTAAGGCAATTCATAGAGAATGACTTGAAAAGATTTTCAAAAGACTGCAGAGTTACATTAAGTTCGAACCCCATGACCTCAGATTTTGTTCCTTTGAAGTCTCTGGAGGAAGAATGGTAGGA
>Ga0315274_10001430_pt1 | contig 36580 bp, 39 predicted proteins | sample YL17G02_20_MG_FD_203700 | JGI IMG/M metagenome (GOLD analysis project Ga0315274, IMG submission 203700) | Sediment microbial communities from Yellowstone Lake, YNP, Wyoming, USA - YL17G02_20 | ecosystem: Environmental > Aquatic > Freshwater > Lake > Sediment | place: USA: Wyoming | collected...
TTCATCATCGACCACCAATATCTTCATTACCGCTTCCACAAATAGCTCCAATAATGGTATTATTATCAAAAAAAGGGATTCGAATCAATTTTAATTTAAGATTTTAGTAACGTTCAAAAGGTGAGGCTTAAATGTTTTCCAATACATCCTTCAAGATGGGTAAACCCCGTTAGAAATTCCAGCGGGGCATTAAACCCCGCCGGAATTATTCTAAAATGGGTAACCCCGCTGCAGACCAGCGGGGCATTATTTCTAACGGGGTAAAGACATCCAGCAAATCTCCCCTCCACCGGTGGGAGGGGATTCACCCTGTTAAATGGAAAACCTGATCTAATAAGGGCCAAATAAGAAATCCTATTTAACAGGGTAAAGGGGAGGGGGAAATGATTTAAGTACTTTGAAATTCATAACTTTTCCACCCCCACCCTCTCCCTCCCCCATCAAGGGGGAGGGGGACATACTGTGGGTTTCAGATTACTTGAACCGGTTTTTTAATTCGTGCTTCACCTTTTGAACGTTATCAAGATTTTAGGCATAGGCGCTTAGCGCATCAATATCGACAAAAAATTGTCGATATTTATTAACGGCCAATTGGTAGCCGCAGGCTTTAGCCTGCGCATGTGGCTCGGGATTAGAACTTACTCCGAAACGCAACCTGAAGGTTGCGGCTACCTGGAAAACAACTGCCCCGAAGGGGCCACCTCTTCCGGGCGAAGTCCCGGACGAGACGTAGATTCTTACATGTTTAAGTCTGAGAATTTATCTCTAACATTTGAAAACAAACGGTGTCATGCTGAACCATGTGCTGAACTTGATTCAGTATTGGTTCAGCATCTCATTCTGTCCAAAGGGTGAGATCCTGAAACGAGTTCAGGATGACAAGTCTGTAAAATTTCAAATATGTTTGGTTAGATTTAAGATTTCAGATTTTTTCAATCTACAATATAAAATCAAAAGATTTACATTCCGCACTCCGCATTCTGCAATCCGCAATCGGAGATTCCGAACTCCTAACTCTAAACTCATAGCCCCCTCACCCCCTCCCTCTCCCCCACGGAGAGAGGGGAGGGGGGAGTTGACTATGAATCAATTTCTTATAAAATATATTGTGTGGGTTACCAACGAGGGAAGGATGGAAGGAGCCACCTATGGAAGACCGGATATTAATCGTTGATGATGAAGAAGGGATCTGCAGCATCCTGGCTCGAAGGCTTACTAAAGAAGGATATTTGTGTGTGACGGCCAATAACGGCAAGCAGGCCCTCAGCCATTTTTATAAAGATACCTTTTCCCTTATCATTTCCGATATCAAAATGCCCGAGATGGATGGTATCGAGCTTTTAAAGAGGGTGAAGGCTATTAATCCAAGAATGATGGTGATTATGGTCACCGCCTATCCGGAAATTGGTATGGCAGTGGAGGCCATGCGGCTGGGTGCTTATGATTTCATCATGAAGCCGGCCGACATGGATTTGGTGATCCTCAGTGTTAAAAGGGCCCTGGAGAAGAAGAGGCTGGAAGAAGAGGTTGAGGCCTATCATAGCCATCTGGAGACACTGGTGGAGGAGAGGACGGCAAAACTTCAGCAGGCTTATCGCATTCTGAAGAAGGCCCATTTGGATTCGGTCAAGATTCTGGCCGAGGCGATCGATGCAAAAGATCCTTACACCCGAGGCCACTCGGATCGGGTGAAGAGGATGAGTTTGAGGATCGCTTATCAAATCGGTTTTGCTGAGGATAGGCTGGAGAGTCTGGAATTTGGAGCGCTTCTTCATGACATTGGTAAGATCGGCATTAAGGATGAGGTGCTTCAGAAGCCGGGTATCCTTAGTCCAGAAGAGTATCAACATATTCAGGAACATCCATTGATCGGGGTCAAGATTGTGGAGGGGATTGATTTTTTCAAGGATATGATTCCAATGATTCGTCATCATCATGAACACTTTGATGGCAGTGGATATCCGGATGGGTTAGCCGGTGAAGCCATTCCCTTTGAGGCAAGGATCATCTTTGTTCCGGATGCCTTTGATGCAATGAGTACTTTGAGGCCGCATCGTGCGGCCATGCCCCTCCAGGATGTCTTGATGGAATTGGAGAACGAAAAGGGCAAACAATTTGACCCCCAAGTTTTGGAAATTTTCTTGCGAGAAAAGATTTATAAAACATAACCCCTGAAACAAAAGCAATGTCAAATGTCAAAGCCAAAAGTTCAAAAAAATATCAAATGACAAAGTTCAAATTTGAAATTTATTTCCGTCCGGGTGAATACCCCGCCCCTTGGGGCGAAGGGTTTTGCCCGTTGTGGTCTTTGATACCCCGCTGCTTGCGGCGGGGTAGTTCATTAGTATTTTAGTTTTGACATTTGAACTTTAGATTTCATTTGACATTTGAACTTTGACATTGGGATTTTAAGTAAAAGTATTATGCCAGCCAATCTCACACCTCAGTATTTGGAAGCAGAGGCCAAATTCAAACAGGCCAAGATTACCCCGGAAAAGATCAAAGCCCTCGAGATCATGATGGCCGTGATCCCCAAACATAAAGGGACCGAAAGACTTCGCGGCCAGCTCAAGAGCCGTATGGCCAAATTGAAGGAGGAACTCCAAAGGAAGCCCACGCTCGGTAGGGCGGAACAGGCTTTCACTATTAAGAGAGAGGGAGCAGCTCAAATGGTTCTTCTGGGGCCTCCCAATTCTGGCAAGTCGACCCTTTTCTCTCAAGTTACCCACGCCGTATCGGAGGTGGCCGACTACCCTTTCACTACCCAGAAGCCCATTCCCGGAATGATGAAGTTCGAAAATTTACAGATCCAATTGGTGGATACCCCTCCCATTCAATTAGATCATGTCGAACCTGGATTCTCCAATCTCATTCGAAATGCGGACGCCCTCATTCTCCTGGTCGATCTCATAGAGGACCCTATCTTCCAGATGGAGATTCTCCTGGAAGAGTTGAATCAAATGAAAATCAAGATCGTAGGGAAGGAACCGAATCCAACACATGAGGAGGGATGGGTTTCACAAAGGGCCCTCCTTCTGGGGAATAAATGCGATGTCAAAAATGCGATGGAGGGATATCGGACATTAGAGACCCGCTTCAGAGATGCCTTCCCTATCCTTCCTATGTCTGCCAAAGAGGGAATGAATTTTGACGAGTTGAAAAAGGAGGTCTACCAACTCCTCAACATCATCAGGGTCTACACAAAGGTCCCTGGAAAGGAGCCAGATCTAACAGAGCCTGTTATCCTTAAGAAGGGGAGCACTGTGGGGGATGTTGCCCTCTCTATCCATAAGGATTTCGTTGCCAAACTTCGTTATGCAAAGATCTGGGGTTCTGGAAAATTCGACGGGCAGATGGTCAAGAGGGATTACCAGGTTAATGAGGGAGATGTGATTGAACTGCATATCTAATCAAGTTTCGTGTTGCAAGATGCAAGTTTTAAGTTGCAAGTCACAAGTGGCATGATGCGATATTCAAGTCATTCATTTTGTTTTTTATATTTTCGTGCAACTTGAAACTTAGGACTTGAAACCCGAAATTTGAAATTCCATAAGGGACAGCATTGCTAACAAGAAGACACTTAATTCGATGGTTTTTGTCACTGCCTTTTCTCTCCTCTTTTCCCTTTCCTGTTCGGGAGACGCGGGCGGAGCCCTCCAAGCCCCCAGGAAATGAGGTGGGGAGATCAATCGGTGAATTCTTCAAGGGAGAGGAACTTGTCTGCGAGATTGGGCTTTGGTTATTTAAACGAGTGGCGTTGGGGAAATTGAGTTTCAAAGAAATGGAGAAAAAAGGTCATTATATGGCCACCCTTCAGGCAGAGACCTTAGGGGTGCTGGGATGGATAGCTCGTTATCGGGTGGACACCTATCGTTCCATAATGGCCGAAATGGATGGAGGAAAGCGCCTTAGGGCCTTGTCGTTTGAAGAGGATGTGAAGATCGGCAACAAATTAAGGAGAAAATCCCATCTCTTCGATTATCAGAAGAGAAAATGGATTCAGGTGAGGCGAAGAAAGAATGGGACGATGGAGAGGACCGAAGAGGAAATCCCACCAGGAATGGTCTACGATGATTTCCTAACAGCCTCTTACAATTTTCGTTACGGTGTCTATGGGGAGATTGAAAGGGGAAGAACGTATACGGTGGCCACCTTTCCACGGAAAGGTTCTACCCGTTACGAGGTGAGAGTAGCTGCAAAAGAGGAGGAGGAGAAGAGGAGAAAGCTTGAAAAGTCTAAAGACGGAAAAGATTATTATTTAAAACTTTTTTTGGATCCAGAGATTACCCATTCCAAGGAAGGTCTCATCGAGGGATGGTTATCAAAGGAACTTTATCCCACGGAGGGGACGATCAAAGATGTCATCCTTTTTGGGGATGTCAAAGGAACCCTCATTAAAAATTCAAGAGGATAATTCAATGCGGATTGCAGATTGCGGAATGCGGAGTTAATCCAAAATACTTTTAATTCCGAAATCCGAAATCCGAAATTGAGATGATGGACACTCACTCAAAATATTTCAGGCTTCGTCGTAACGATATTGCCTATTTCAAATTCATCATCGAATCCTATGAGGGGATGGCTGTCGTGAGAACGAAAGACCCAGGCGAAGCAATTGTGGAGTTGATGGTGGCTCCAGGGTGGGAAAAGGATGTCGAAGAGGTTTTGGAAGGCCTCCGCAAAGAGATTCCTATCGAAGCCTTACCATCCAATTCAGAATAAGCACCAAAATCCTAAGCACCCAATAACAAACAAATCCCAATGTTTAAAATTTATAATCTATTCCCCTCACCCCCTCCCTCTCCCCAAAGGGGAGAAGATGTGAAAAAATTGCTTTTGTCAACCTTTATCCCGAAAGGACGAGTGGATTTCCAAAGCTTTAGAATGCGCTCGTTGAGGTTAAGGGTCACCCGCCACGGCAATAAAGATATGTGGTTAAGCGAGCTTACGGCACAGTGGTTCAATTTCCAAAGGTTGCGCTCCAAAGCTTCTCCAATCCACCCGTCCTTTCCGTTTGAGCTATCTGCTCGATTTTTTCACACCTTCGGAGAGGGGAAGGGTGAGGGGGTCATTTGGAATTTATTTTAGATTTGGAATTTGTGATTTGAAATTCAGAGGCAAAGCCAAGGAGAATAGAATGAGAGTAGAGCTTTCGTTCCAGAAGATACTGAGCGAGGCCTTGAAAGAAGGTGGGGAGTATGCGGATCTCTTCTTTGAACAGACCCAATCGATCGTCATCATCTGTGAAGAGGATCGAATCGAAAAGGTGATTGCGGGCCTGGACATTGGAGTGGGACTTCGAATCCTCCTCGATGGAAGGACGATTTACAGTTTTACAAATCAGATTTCAGAAGAGGACCTCCTCGATTTAGCGAGGAGGATAAATCGTGTGGTGAGAGAAGAGGGAGAGGGAAGGGTGATCGACTACAAGCGTCATGGGGCTGCACCTCCGTCTCCCCAAATTTCAAATTCCCTTTTCCTGATTGAGAAACATCCTAAAGGGTTCTCGATCGGACAGAAGGTTTCTGTAGTAAAGCGGGCGAACGATGTTGCCCGGGGGCTTGATCCGCATGTGCGGCAGGTAAAGGTCCTCTATCGGGATGTGAATCAAATTCTATCCATTGCGAATTCAGAGGGAGTCTTGATTGAAGGGGAGAGGACGGGCACAATCTTTTCTGCCCAGGTGGTATCCGCTAAAGGGGATTTCGTCCAGACCGGATATGAGGCTGTGGGAGGAACAATGGGGTTTGAACTGTTCGATCTTCATCCTCCAGAGGAGGTGGCAGAGGTGGCAACAAAGAGATCCCTTCTCATGCTTTCAGCGAGAAAGGCACCCATGGGAAGGATGGCGGTTGTCTTATCGAGCGAGGCAGGAGGAACGATGATACATGAAGCCATCGGTCACGGGTTGGAGGCAGATTTGGCTCAACAAGGGCTCTCCGTCTATTCCAAGAAGATTGGGGAAAAGGTGGCTTCATCTCTGATCACGGTAGTGGATGATCCTACTCTGCCTCAAAAGAGAGGCTCCTATGCTTTTGACGATGAAGGGGTGGTCTCTCAAAGGACACTTTTGGTGGAGGAAGGAATCTTAAAAGGCTACCTTTATGATCGGCTCACCGCTTTAAAGGATGGCGTTCAATCAACCGGAAATGGAAGGAGAGAGTCCTATCAACATAAGCCCATTCCCAGGATGAGCAACACCTTGATCGTTGCTGGTAAGATGAAGCCTGAAGAGATTATTCATTCCGTAGAAAAAGGGTTATTTGTGAAGAAAATGGGTGGAGGACAGGTCAATACGGTCAATGGAGATTTTGTCTTCGAAGTCAGCGAGGGGTATTTGATCGAAAAGGGAAAGGTTGCGGAGCCAGTGCGGGGAGCGATTCTCACTGGTAATGGCCCTCAGATCCTCAAAGAGATCGACATGGTAGGTGATGACCTTGGATTTGGGATAGGGACGTGTGGAAAGGACGGCCAAGGGGTTCCGGTCTCCGATGCCCAACCCACTCTGAGAATTCCAGAGTTAGTCGTGGGAGGGCAAGAGGGTACTTCTTGAGAAGAGACAGGGTGATCAGGTGTAAAAGTTGATCCTTCACCTGACAGACAATGTCAAAAATGGCATTAACTTCTTCCTGTAACTTTGATTTTGCATTTTTATTACACAATACAACATTTCCAATGGAAATCAGGTGGTGTGGATTCGCCTGACTTAAAACCTTCAACAGTATATTCCTGTGCTGAAGGCCTAAATGGCCGTAGTCTAAATTTTGAGTATAATCTTGACGCCCGCAGAGCCGAGCCCTCCGATAATCTCAAGAGTTTGTGCCAAATACTGCCTTATTAGAATCAAAGCACCTCCTTCACATTGTCCGCTGATTGAGTTTGAAATTTGAACCTAACTTTAAGTACTAGGCGTTTTCAAATGCAATTTTTTCACACCTTCTCCGCTCAAGCCAGCTAAAAGGGGGGAGGAAGCTCACATGAACGTTAAAAGGACTCAATTGGTTGAAATAATGTCAATTTCACTCGGAATGAAGGCTAAAACAAGAGAAAACTTTTGACAATACGATTTCATGAGAAAGGAGAGAGTTTCATGAAAAGTTACACAAAGGCGTATATACCATACGGGGGCTACTATTCAACCCCCTTCTGCCGTTGGCAGGGGAGTATGCAGTATGACAACGCGATTACGTTGGGAGCCAATACGGCGAGAAGATGGTTTCTGGAGAAGAAAATCGATCCCACTATTATTGGCTATCTTTTTTTCGGGACCACAGTTGCTCAGCACCACTGGTTTTACGCTCACCAGTGGTCTGGCTCCATACTGACGGACGACAAGAAATATGTTCCAGGCCTCTTTATTCACCAGGCCTGCTCAACCTCCACAACGATTCTCAACCTCTGCGCATTAAATTTAGAGGCTGGTGCTTACGAGGTGGGTTTTGGCCTGATGAGCGACCGTTGTTCCAACGGGCCCCACACCATATGGCCTAATCCCTTGGGTCCAGGAGGTGAGCCGGAGAGGGAAGACTGGAATATGGACAACTTCGGTGGAAACCCTCGTGTGCCCGTCGCCATGATGGAGACCGCCGAGAACGTGGCCAAGGAAATAGGCATCACCAAGGAGGACTGCGACGCCTTGGTCCTGAGGCGCTATGAGCAATATCAGACGGCGCTCGCCAATAATAGAGCATTCCAGAAGCGCTACATGTTCCCCGCAGAAGTCATGGTTAACAAGAAACAGACCAAGCTGGTCGAACAAGACGAGGGTTGGACCCCTACCACAGCCGAGGGCCTGGCCAAGCTGAAACCGGTAAGGCCGGGGGGAGTCCACAGCTTCGGCGCCCAGACGTTCCCCGCGGACGGAAACTGCGGCATTATCGTTACCACGAGGGACAGGGCCAAAGAACTGAGCGCGGATCCCAGAATAGAAATACAAATTGTCTCCTACGGCTTTGCACGGGTGAAGCCAGCCTACATGCCAGCAGCGCCTGTTCCAGCTGCTGAAATGGCCCTTGCCATCGCAGGCCTGAAAATCACGGACATGAAGGTCATCAAGACCCACAACCCCTTTGCCACAAATGACCTTAACTTAGCTAAGAAAATGGGCATTGATGTCATGAAGTTTAACAACTATGGATCGTCCCTGATCTACGGCCATCCTCAGGGACCCACTGCAGGCAGGGGCATTATCGAGATGGTGGAAGAGGTGGTACTCCTCGGTGGTGGCTACTGTCTCTTTACGGGTTGCGCAGCAGGGGACACCGCAGCCGCTATGATCCTTAAGGTTGGCTAAAATCTCTGAGGGAGAGTCCACATACCCCGCCTTCTTATGGGCCGGTGCAACGAAGGGGCAGCGGCCCTTTTCGTCTGTGCGTCTGGCAGGCCCCTCTAAAAAGCAGAGGCAACATGGATTACAGATCACTCAAGATTGATGGACCATGCTTCAATAAAAGGGAGAGGGTTGAGGAATAAAAATACTGGCATCTTTACCCTAACCTTTCAACTTAAGAACATCTATTCTTATTATTCGATGAGACTCCGGATCACCTTCATATTTTTCAGATCCTCTACCGTATCTTTTCTCGGAGTCTCCATGATGCCAGGAAGATGTTCTAATAAAGGATGATTGACCAGATATCGGAATCCCTCAACTCCAATATATCCCTCACCGATATGCCAGTGCCGATCTTTTCTCGATCCCAAAGGAGTCTTTGAATCATTAAGATGAAGAAGATGGAGTCGTTTTAGACCGATCGTTTGGTTAAAGGCCTCAAGGGTCTTTTCAATTCCGTCTTTGTTAGAGAGATCATACCCTGCTTCAAAAGAATGGGCTGTATCGAGACAGACACCCATTCTTTGGTGGTCATGAACTCCTTCGATAATTTTTTTGATCTGGTCAAAGGTATAGCCGATCTCTGTCCCTTGTCCTGCTGTATTCTCCAAAAGGAGAATGACCCCATTCTTCACCTTTTCAAAGGCCTGATCGATCCCTTGAGAAAAAGCCTCAATGGCTTGATCTTCCGTTGATTCCATTCGGTGACCCATATGGATGATGAGGTACTGGGCTCCCAGCTGCTCTGCCCTTTGAAGATCTGCGACGATCGAATGGATGGACCGCTTGTAAAATTTTGACTTTAAGCAAGCAATATTGGGTAGATAGGGCATGTGGAGAAAGACAGGGGAAAGGGTAGAGGATTGAATGGAGGATCGGAATTCCTCCACCTCCTTCTTATTCAAAGGGGAATATTTCCATCCCCTTGGGTTTCTGGAGAAGAATTGGATGGTCTCGCAGCCCCTGACATGGGCTCTTTCAGCCACCTTTGAAAACCCTCCAGCAATGGAGATATGGAACCCAAACCGCATCGATGCTCCTTGAAGAAGGATTGACTGGAAGTTATAATTAATTATGTAAATCCGTTAATTATTGTCAATAGGAATTTGAAGCGGAAAGTGCGATTTTTCGCTTGACAAAAGAAAGCGTTTGGTTTAGGAATGAGGCGTTCAAATTAAAAAATTCACAAGTTCTTTAACACCCTTTCCTTTTCAACCGAGTCAAGGGATATAAGTTTATGTTCCTCAAGGTTTCCTTATACATTTCCCTGGTCATTTTCCTGATCGCTTTGATTTATAAAGTATCGACCTGGTTCCGATACAAGATCGGGATAGGAGCAGAAGAGATTTCAACCTCCACACGGTTTTTTTCTGCCATCAAGGGAATCCTCTCGACACTTTTCAGTGTCAAGATTCTTACTCTGCTGAAAGTCTTTGTTCTCGATGTACTGCTCCAATTCAGGATATTGAGGGAGGATTTTCTCAGGTGGGTCATGCATATTTTTATCTACGGCGGTTTCATGCTTCTTCTCCTGATGCATGCTCTGGACAAAACCATCACCATAGCCATATGGAAGAACTATTATTCTACGATCAATCCTTTTATGTTTTTAAGAGACCTCTTCGGCGCCATGGTCATCGTTGGAGTGATCATTGCGATTTATCGCCGATTCATTTTGAAGGTCCCCCGCATGTTCACCAATGCCATGGATATTTATACCATTCTCATTGTGGCAGTCATCATGCTCTCCGGTATCTTTTTGGAAGCCACCAAAATGGTCGCCTACTCCGATTATAAGAGGATGGTGGATGAATATTCTGGATTGAGTGATTCCCAAGAACTAAAGTCTTTGGAAGCCTATTGGGTGAAGGAATTTGGAACGGTTTCTCCAAATATAAAAGGGCCCTTTGATAAAAAAATCTTAGAGAAAGGCAAAGAACTCCATCAATCGAGTTGTGAGGGATGCCATGCTCGGCCCCAATGGGCATTTGCAGGTTATGGAGCAGCTAAGATCATTAGCCCCATCGGCCTTAGCCTTGACAGGGCTCATCTACCTCGCGTGCTTTGGTACATCCATGTCTTAGCCTGTTTGGTAGGACTTGCTTATCTTCCCTTCAGTAAAATGTTCCATATCTTTGCCAGTTCAGTAAGCCTCCTTGCCAATGGAGTCATTGGAAAAGAAAAATTAACTCCAGCGAACCGGGCCACTCTTCAAGCCATGGAACTGGATGCCTGCACTCATTGCGGAACCTGCAGTTTGAGATGTTCGGTAATCATGGCCTTTGAAGAAATTACAAATATGAATATTTTTCCTTCTGAAAAGATCGCTTCCATTAAGAGGCTTGCCTCTGGCAAGGAATTGAGTCCGCAAGAACTCAGGCATATTCAAGAAGGAACCTATCTCTGTACCAATTGCTACCGTTGTACCGTGGTGTGTCCGGTAGGAATCAATTTGCAGGATTTGTGGTTCAACGTAAGAGAAACTCTCCTTCAAAAGGGATACCCAGAATTTCTTGTTCTCTCCCCTCTTTCTTTCTACCGTGGATTAATGAAGGAAGAAACGGTTCCGAAAGATTACGAGAAGCCCTTGATCCAAGCGAGAGAAGCGATTGTGGCTCAGTGTGATTTAATGAAGAAGAAAGATAAAGTTTTACCTCTGACTCCCACAAACAGAAAATTGCAAAGTGGACTGAACCTTTCTGCTCAGGCAAAGACCTTCTCCGTTTGCTTTGGCTGTCAGACCTGTACGACCGTCTGTCCTGTGGTGGGTAATTATGAAAATCCTCAGGAAGCCCTGGGGCTACTGCCCCATCAAATTATGCATGCCGCTGGTTTAGGGTTGAGGGATCTCGCCTTTGGTTCAAATATGCTTTGGGATTGTTTGACCTGTTATCAGTGTCAGGAACAATGTCCGCAGGGGGTCTGCGTCACGGATGTGCTTTACGAACTTAAAAATTTGGCGGTCAAACAAGTGAGAGAAAAGACCCTGCAGCCCATGGAAAGAAAATGATGGAATTTGCCTTGTTTCTCGGCTGTACTATTCCAGCCCGTCTGAACCAGTACGAATCTTCCTCCAGAGCTGTTCTCGAGAAGCTCGGTGTGGGATTGGTCGATATCCGAGAATTTAACTGCTGCGGATACCCCTTGAGGAATATTGACTTTAAAGTTTTTATCCTCTCTTCAGCCAGAAATCTGGCCTTGGCGGAGAAGAAGAATCTCCCTGTGATGACGTTGTGCAAGTGTTGCTACGGCAGCCTTAAAAAAGCAGACTTTCTCATGAAGGAGAATGCTTCTTTGAAAAAAGAAGTGAACGCAACACTCGAGAAAGAGGGTCTGAAGTATGAGGGAAGGGTCGAAATCAAACATCTTCTTTCCGTTCTTCATAAAGATATAGGCATCGAAGCGATCAAGGGGAAGATGGTGGCGACCTTTAAGAGGCTTAAGGTGGCTACCCATTATGGATGCCATGCCTTACGCCCCAGTCAGGTGGTGGAATTTGATAATGCCGTGGCACCCTCCCTATTTGATCAACTGGTTGAAGTGACGGGTGCCGAGAGCATTGATTGGCCGATGAAACTTGAATGTTGCGGCGCCCCTTTATGGGGAATCAATGACAGGCTCTCCATGGATTTGACTTTAAAAAAATTGACAGATGGGAAAAAGTCTGGTGCCGATTATGTTTGTGCAGCCTGCCCATACTGCCACATCCAGTTCGATAAGGTCCAGAAGATGATTCTCTCTCAAAGAAATGTGAACCATCCTCTTCCCTCCATTCTCTATACCCAGCTCCTGGGATTGAGCCTGGGGATTGATCGAAAGGCGCTTGGATTGGAGATGAACGAAATTCCTATCACCGGTATTGAGGAATCATTATCAAAGGAGACAGAATTAGCAGAGGAAAAAGAATTAGCTGAGCAGAAAGAAACAAAAGAGAAAACAGAATCAACAAAGGAATAGATAATCTAAAAATATCCTCCCCCCTTGCGGGGGAGGATTCACCCTGTTAGATACGTAGTTTTTTCTCGCAGAGTTACACAAAAAAGCCTTATCTAACAGGGTAAAGGTGGGGGGATTAAACAATGGCCACCCCCACCCTCTCCCTCCCCCATCGAGGGGGAGGGGAAAGTTTGCAATTTTTCATGGTTCGTGGGTGACAATATTATCATGTAAAATTCGGTTTTAGAAGGTAGGGGTCAAGATGGCACAGAATAGAATCGGTTCAGTGATGGTGGTCGGTGGAGGCATTGCCGGGATGCAGACCGCATTGGATCTGGCCAATTCCGGTTATTATGTCTACCTTGTGGAAAGGTCCTCCTCCATCGGTGGCGTGATGGCCCAATTGGACAAGACCTTCCCCACCAATGACTGTTCCATGTGAATCCTCTCGCCCAAACTGGTCGAGGTCGGCCGGCATCTCAACATTGAGCTACTAACTCTCTCTGAAGTGAAAAGCATTTCCGGGGAAGAGGGGAATTTTGAAGTCAAAATCGTTCAATCCCCACGCTATGTGGACCCAGCGAAGTGTATTGCCTGCGGTCTCTGTGCTGAGAAATGCCCGACCAAAGTGGATAGTGAATATGATGCGGGTCTCGCCAAGCGAAAATCCATCCATGTGAAATATGCGCAGGCCGTTCCTCTGAAGTATGCCATTGACCCAATCCATTGTATCTTTTTTACGAAAGGGAGATGCAAGGCCTGTGAAAAACTCTGTCCAGCCAAGGCGATCAATTTTGAGGATCAGGAAAAGGAATTGACCATTCAAACCGGAGCGATCATCATTTCCCCTGGATGTGAGGTCTTTGATCCAAAGGCTTATGATGTCTACGGCTACCAACGCTCCCCCAATATCGTCACCAGCCTTGAATTCGAAAGAATGCTCTCTGCCTCCGGGCCCCTTGGCGGGCATCTGATCAGGTCTTCCGATAAAAAGGAGCCGAAAAAGATCGCCTGGATTCAGTGCGTGGGTTCGAGGGATGTGCACGAAGGAGCCAAAGCTTTTTGCTCAGCGGTCTGCTGCACCTATGCCATCAAGGAAGCGATCGTGGCCAAAGAGCATTCAAAAGAGCCTCTGGATACGGCCATCTTCTACATTGATATGCGAACCTTCGGCAAAGATTTTGAGAGATACTATAACCGGGCCAGGGAAGAGGCGGGAGTGCGTTTTATCAAATCAAGAATCACCCAGATTCTTCCGATAAGCGATACAGAGGACCTTCTCATCCGCTATACAGACGAGGCTCAGAAAAGGATTGAAGAGACATTTGATTTGGTCGTCTTATCCGTGGGATTTGCCGTTCCCAAAGAAGCGGTGGATCTGGCGAAAAGATTGGATATCCATCTTGATTCCTACTCCTTCACGACCACCAGTAGCTTTGAACCTGTTCGAACCTCAAAGCCGGGCATCTTTGTCTGCGGAGCCTTTCAGGGACCCAAAGATATTCCTACTTCTGTCATCGAATCGAGTGCCTCGGCTGCCATGGCTGAGAGTATCTTAGCTGATTCTCGCTGGTCCATGACGAAGACCAAGGTCATCCCCGAGGAGATCGATGTCCGGGGCGAACTTCCACGGATTGGCGTATTTGTCTGCAAGTGTGGAACGAATATCGCAGGCGTGTTAGATGTTCCAGCCATTGCTGAATATGCACGATCCTTGCCAGGTGTCGTTTATGTGGAAGAGAATCTCTTCAGCTGCTCTCAGGACACTCAAGATAAGATGACAAAGATCATCAAAGAACAGAAATTGAACCGGGTGGTCGTTGCTGCCTGCAGCCCATTGACTCATGAAGTTCTCTTCCAGGAAACAGTGGTCAATGCAGGCATCAACAAATACCTCTTTGAGATGGCGAATATACGCAATCAATGTTCCTGGGTACACAGTGGGGATGCAGAGGCTGGTACAGAGAAAGCCAAAGATCTTGTACGCATGGCCGTGGGTAAAGTGGGTCTCTTTGAACCCATGTCCGAGCCTCAAATCAAGATCAACCCGACAGCCATGGTCATCGGCGGTGGTATTTCAGGTATGAGCGCTGCTAAAAATCTGGCAGCGCAGGGATACCATACCTGCTTAATTGAAAAGGGGGGTGCCTTAGGAGGACAGGCTCGAGACATCTATCAAACCTGGCGAGGCGAGGATGTTCAACAAAATCTGGCTCAACTGATTCAAGAGGTTCGATTCAATCCAAAGATCGATGTCTTCCTGAACACTGAATTGAAGCAGGTGGAAGGGTTTGTGGGTAATTTTAAATCCACCCTTCAGACAAATGGAAACGAGAAGGTATTAGAACACGGGATTGCCATTATTGCGACCGGTGCATCGGAACTAAAACCGGATCAATATCTCTATGGGAAAGACCCTCGTGTTCTAACCAGTCTCGATTTAGACAATAAATTTATCCATCGTGACCCCTCTTTGAAACAGGCCCACTCAGCCGTTTTTATTCAATGTGTTGGATCGCGCATCAAAGAGAGGCCTTACTGTTCTAAAGTATGTTGTACACATTCCGTTTTAAGTGCACTCAGACTGAAAGAGAATCATCCGGAGATGGATGTCTTTATCGTTTACAGAGATATGCGCACCTATGGACTTCGGGAGGATCTCTATCGGGAAGCGCGGGCCAAAGGTATCCTCTTCATTCGTTATGACGATAACAAAGAGTTAAAAGTTGACAAGGATAAAGATGATCTTCAGGTCCTCTTCACCTCCTATGTCCTGAACCGAGAGATCGAGATTCGACCAGACTTATTGATTTTGGCTACGGCCATCATCCCTCCGAAGGAAAATCCCGTTGCCAAATTATTCAAGGTTCCAGTGAATAATGATGGTTTCTTTGTGGAGGCCCACGTCAAACTTCGACCCATTGATTTTGCCACGGATGGAGTGTTTGTTTGCGGCCTGGCCCATTCTCCAAAACCGATTGACGAATCTATTGCTCATGGTCTGGGTGCAGCGGCGCGCGCCGTGACGCTTCTGTCCCAGAAGGAGATGTTCGGCAATGCGATTGTCGCCTTCATCAATCCTGAGAGTTGTGTGGGTTGTCAGGGATGCTTAAAGGTTTGCCCCTATGAGGCCATTCGATATTTGGAAGACAAAAGAATCTGTGAGATCAATGAAGTGATCTGTAAAGGATGTGGGGCCTGTGCTGCCACCTGTCCATCGGCCAGCGCCCAGCTCAAGCGTTTCACCAGCAGGCAGATTTATTTTCAAATTGAAAAGGCCATGGCGGCCTAGTAGGTGATCATTGCAAAATTCAAATTGTAAATTGCAAATTGAAAATTGGTAATACTTTAGCGCTTTGAAAATCCCTCCCTGCCTCCCTTTTCCAAAGGGAGGAGATATTAGCTTCCCCCTTTGAAAAAGGGGGATAGAGGGGGATTTTATAGTGATTCTTTTAATTTTTTCGGCTTTTGAAATTCATTTTTCAAAAGGCTAAACTGATACGAAAATTGAATAAAATAAAAAAGGAATTTTGCACTTTGCATTTTTCATTTTGAAATGGGGTTAAACATGGCAGAGGAGTTCAGACCGAAGATCATTGCTTTCCTATGTACCTGGTGAGCTTATGCTGCCGCTGACCTGGCTGGGGTCAGTAGAATGCAGTATTCAACATCGATCCGGGTCATTCGGGTAATGTGCGCCGGGACGATATCGCCTCATTATGTCCTGAAGGCCTTGCAGGCAGGGGGAGATGGCATTTTTGTGGCTGGCTGACGTCTCGGCGAATGTCATTACCAGTCTGGTAATGTCATGGCTAATAAAAGGATGACTTTCTTGAAGAAGTTGTTGGAGTTTTCTGGCCTTCATCCAGAGCGGGTTAGGACGAGGTGGGTCTCTTCTGCAGAGGCGGTGGAATTCGTTCACGAGGTGTCAGAATTTGTAGAGGATATAAAAAAGTTAGGGCCGAATCCTTTGAGAGCGAAAGCAAAGGAGGCCGCCTGACCATATAAAGCTAAGGTCAAGGTTGGGGTTTGTAGCCGCAACCTTTAGGTTGCGGCATTTTCGCAGGCTAAAGCCTGCGGCTACCATTTATGGTTTGTAATTGTATTTCGGAATCACTCTATTAGGGTGAGATTGAGAAACGATGAGCACTAAGATTAAAGAGGCTGTTCGAACCCTTTTGGCCGGAGGAAAGATCAAGGGATTTCTCGGATTGAGAGAAGACAACGGCAATATCATGCCACATCTTTTCTGCGATCCCAAGGAGCTTGATGCTCTCTCTTTGGGTGATTGGAAGAAAGCAGGGGATACTCGTTATCCTTTGAATCAGTTGATGATTCGATTGACCCTTCAATATCCTGAAGAGACCTTTGCCATTCTGATTCGAGGCTGCGATGAAAGAGGACTTAAAGAGCTCTTCAAGTGGAAACAGTTGAACGAAGAGAAGGTCGTCCTCATTGGGATGGGTTGTCCTGATGAACTGGCTAAGGCTTGTGAATGTGAAAAGCCATTTCCGGATAGTTTGATCGATGGTCCACCAGGAGCCAAAGCAGACAGCGAAAAAGTTGCTCGTGTCGAAGCCATGGACCTGGACGCTCGATTCCAGTATTGGAAGGCGGAGTTTGACCGATGCATCAAGTGTTTTGGCTGCCGAAATATCTGTCCGATGTGTTTTTGCAATGAATGCTCCCTTGAAGAGGATCAATTGGTGGGGACTGGGGAGATTCCGCCTGCCAATCCTACTTTCCATTTGGCTCGGGCCATCCATATGGTGGGTCGTTGCATTGACTGTGGCTTGTGTGAAGAGGCCTGTCCAGCAGATATTCCTTTAAGAACGCTTTATAAAAAGGTGGGAGAGATTATCAGCAAGGAATTTGGATATAAGACGGGCTTCAGCGTGGATGAAAAATCACCCTTCAATATCATTGAGGTGAAATAGTTTCATGGAATTCAAAACCGTTTTGAGTTTCTGCCCTTACTGTGGATGTGGGTGCGGATTGCTTTTAGAGGTTCTCGATGGAAAAATCGTTGGGACCCTTCCTTCCAAAACCAGTCCTGTGAATCAAGGCAAACTGTGTGTGAAGGGTTGGACTGTCCATGAATTTGTCACGAGCCCCAACCGATTGATCAAACCCATGGTGCGCAAGGCCGATGCTTTAGGGGAAACCTCATGGGATGAGGCGCTCAATCTTGCGGCCACACGCCTGAAAGAGATTAAAGAAAAATATGGTCCGGATAGCATCGGTGTGTTGACCTCTGCCAAGTGCACCAATGAGGAGAACTATGTTTTACAAAAGTTTACTCGGGCCGCCATTGGGACGAACAATATCGACCACTGCGCACGTCTCTGACACTCCTCCACCGTGGCCGGGCTGGCCGCCGTATTTGGCAGCGGGGCAATGACCAACTCCATCGAAGAAATTGAGAATGCCGATTGTATCTTCATCATCGGTTCCAATACTTCCGTGGCCCATCCCCTCATTGCCACCCGTGTCTTCCGCGCCAAGACTAAAGGAGCTAAGCTCATTGTCGCGGATCCCCGAAGGATCCCGATCATCCTCCAAAGTGATTTACACCTTCAACAGAATCTTGGAACCGATGTGGCTCTCATCAACGGTCTGATGCACATCATTTTGAAGAATGGGTGGCAAGATCAGGCATTTGTTGATGAACGTACAGAAAACGTTGAGGAACTGAAAAAGGTGGTTGAGAATTATCCTCCTGAAAAGGTATCGGAGATCACAGGGATCCCGGTGGCTGATCTGGAAAAAGCAGCAGAATATTATGCCAAGGCGGAGAGGGGAAGTATTCTCTACACCATGGGCATTACCCAGCACACCACGGGTGTGGATAATGTCAAGTCCCTTGCCAATCTGGCGATGCTGACCGGGAATCTCGGCAAGGAATCCACAGGCATCAACCCTCTTCGAGGGCAGAACAATGTCCAGGGCGCCTGCGACATGGGCGGGTTACCGAATGTTTATACGGGTTACCAGGCAGTGATTGATCAAGCAGTGCGACAGAAATTCGAGGAGGCGTGGGGAGCGAAACTTTCAGATAAGATTGGATTGACGGCGACTGAAATGTTTCCTGCTGTTCTGAATGGGAAAATGAAAGCCATCGTCATCCTGGGTGAAAATCCAGTGGTGAGTGATGCGGATTGCCTTCATGTGGAAAAGGCGCTCAAAGCCCTTGATTTTCTTCTGGTCATTGATATCTTCAAAACCCCTACTTCAAATCTGGCCCATGTGGTGTTGCCCGGGGCTGCTTTCGCAGAGAAAGAGGGGACTTTTAGCAACACAGAGAGAAGGGTTCAGTTACTTCGAAAGGCTGTGGAACCTCCTGGGGAGTCCAGACCAGACTGGCAGATTATCCAGGAGCTGTCGAGCCGTTTTGGTTATCCCATGGATTATGCTTCTCCACGTGCTATCATGGAGGAGATTGCCAAGCTCACTCCATCTTATGGCGGCATTACTTATGATCGACTTCAAGGCGGGGGGTTGCTGTGGCCCTGCCCCAATACCGAACATCCTGGAACTAAATTTTTACATCAGGGCCGATTTACCAGGGGCAAAGGTTTATTTAGTGCCATTGAATACAAACCCGCTGCAGAGACGGCTGATGAGGAGTATCCTTTCCAATTAACCACCGGAAGAGTTCATGTCCATTACCACACCGGGACGATGACAAGAAATTCTCCTTCCTTGGAACGGGAGATCAGGGAATGTTTTCTCGAAATGCATCCTGAAGATGCTTCTGAACTGAAGGTGGGAGATGGCGATTGGGTCGTCATTGCATCAAGACGCGGGTCTGTCTCATCCCGTGTGAAGTTGACCGATGCAGCAGGAAGAAAAACAGTATTCATGCCTTTCCACTTTCTTGAAAGCAGAGCCAATATTTTGACTAACCCCACGTTTGATCCCATTGCAAAGATCCCAGAGTTTAAGGTCTGTGCGGTGAAGATTCAAAAGATGGACCCAACATCCCCTTCCTCTATCTCAGCCAGTTGATCGGGCTGTTTCAGAAACTCCGCACTTCTCAATTGGGACTGGATCGACTGGTTATCAGCTCGAACGCCCTCCTCTTAGAAAAAGAAACCATTGAGAAGTAATCCATCAGGCATGGGATGTTCTGGTTGGCCTGAGAAACAGTGAAAGCCTTTTATGGGGTAACGGGTGTGAGGGCGAAAACACTCGCCGTGGCGGCGCGTTTTCTGGAGGCCCGCGCCCTCTTTTTCTCCGCATAGTCTATAATCATGTTGTGCGTTTTCATCCAATCACTTCTGGCTTTTCGAATCGAGGGAAACTTTCTCTCTCTAATGTAGCCAGCGGTGAGCGCTTTCTGATAGACCTGTTTCCCCGTCTCCGACCTGATGAGAACGGTTGTATACCCTTCAGAGGAGCCCAGTCCCCCAAATGAGATATCTGAAAACTCGGCTGAAAAATCTGGGCATACCATACATGCCGGGCGAGCAATGGGATCGAGATCCTCAAAAGGGATGTGAATGACCTTACCCTCCTTGAGGTAGAAGTGAAAATCCTCCTTGACATTAATCTTCACCACCTGAGCTGCGCCAAACCCATACTTTTTCCCAAGCTTCTCCAACTCAACGTTGTTGAAAGAAAGGTTCTCCATGCAGAAGAGGCCAAAGTAGTATTTGATCGAATCCGAAGGAATTACCTTGAGCACCTGCATCTTCCTGATGGTGTGGATTTGGCACGGGGTTCCGACCATTGCGACCCTGTCCAGAGAAGATCCTCGAAGGTTTTTCAGTTTTGGCATGATCGGTGAGTAGGTTGAATACTTGGAACCTATTTCAACGACCGAAAAGGATTCATCGTAATGGGAGCCAGCTGCTGAGATGATCTCCTCGCTGGTGGTCGCGAGAAGTGGAGAGCGGCGAAAGGGACCATCACTCTTAGAAACCAGAGCAGCATCGATCAAGTGACTGTCCATGAGATAAACCAAGAGAGAAGTCACCACCCCTCCATCCGAACAATTTTGGGCCACCAGAGGATTGGTGGTCCTGGCAGAGGTCAGATCTTTTACCTGTCCGATAGGAGGTTCCCAATTCGTTTTCTTTTTTAACTCATCATCGAGTTCATAAATGTTGGGGCAGATCATGTAACAGATACCGCATCGAAGGCATTTTTCCTCATCAGCAAATATCGGCATTCCATCCGGACCAACATCGAGGGCACCGAGATTGTCTGCGGAACAGAAAGAAACACATCCCCCGCACTTTCCGCAGAAATTGTATTGTTGGACCTCTAATTTTAAATCATGAAATGTTTTGGTCTCAGATCCCATTGGTCACTCCCCTTAAGTACCCTTTATCTTTGCTAATCAATTTGGAGTCTCTCGAATAGCAAATCAAAAGGATTTTGTTGGTGTGTTATTTTTTTCCACTAGTTTACAATAATATAAAATGATGCTTGAAAGTTTTCAACATGTTTTGTCAGCAATGCTGATATTCAACATGTGGTAAGGATCGATTCACCCGGGGCTTGGGTCTGTTTCATGCGATCGAATATCTCCCGCCAGATGAGCTGCCAGATAAGGAGTATCCCTATATGTTGACCACGGGAAGAATTTACGTTCACTATCACACCGGTACCATGACCCGTCGGTCTCCCACGTTGAACAAAGAGGTAGAAGAGGCATTTGCAGAGATCAACCCTCGACAGGCCAAGGAATTGGGAATTAGCCAAGGGGAGAAAGTTAAGGTTCTTTCCAAAAGGGGAGAAATCGAGATCAAAGCAGACCTGAGCGACCGGATGGAGAGAAATACCATCTTTATTCCCTTCCATTTTGTAGAAAGTGCGGCCAATGTGTTGACCAATCCGGCTTTCGATCCCATTGCAAAAATCCCTGAATTTAAGGTCTGTGCGGTCAGGATCGAGAAGATCGAGGCAAAATCAGGCCCTTCGCCTGTTTCAGGGGCAGCCCATTGATTGGTTCAAATCGCTCTTTTCCAAACTAAACTAAAACCAATAATTGAATTGGCCTCCTATAAATCATTCCTGCGCCTGCCTACCGCAGGCAGGAAAGCAGGAATCCATTTATTCTTGCTGCGAGATATTGAGATCACATCAACAGTAGATGTCGAATCGACTTTACTCATGAGTAAAATCGTGTGATAGCTATTTTACTATGGCAGGGCTGTATTAGCGATATCCGAAGAATCCTGTTGCGGATAGCATATAATGAACCCATTCTCCGCCCCAGGTTGGATTTTCCCCTACGTCCCCCATTTTGAAGGGTATCTTCCCGTCTTGGAATCTATTAATGTGTTAGGGATTGACAATGGTTGAAAAAAGAAGTATCTTTTTTGTAGATACATTTTAATGGAGGTCTTTATGAAAACCCGTGTACAGAAGTGGGGAAATAGCCTTGCATTACGTATTCCAAAATCTTTTGCGACCGAAGCAGGACTCGATCGTGATTCATCTGTTGAGGTATCACTGACAGACGGAAAACTTACTATCGTGCCAGATACCAAACCTAAATTCACACTTAGACAACTCCTCTCTCAAGTAACCAAAGAGAACTTGCATCGCGAAGTTGATATGGGCCCTGCAACGGGAAGGGAAGTATGGTGAGTTCAAGACCTTATGTTCCCCAAAGGGGTGATGCTGTCCGGATTGCCCTGAACCCACAGGCAGGGCATGAACAAGCAGGGCGCCGTCCTGCGCTGATCCTCTCACCGCAAGCTTATAATGGAAAGGTGGGTCTCGCTATTCTATGTCCAATCACAGCGCAAATTAAGGGTTACCCATTTGAAGTACTTATACCTCCCGGACTACCGATCACAGGGGCAATTCTGGCTGACCAAGTGAAGAATCTGGACTGGCGGGCCCGAAAGGCAGAGTTGATCTGTAGGTTGCCGCCAAGAATCATGACAGAAGTATTACAGAAACTTGGGACATTACTTTCCATGTAATAAAATGGTAAGAGGTGCTAACCATTTAAGCTTTGCCACCACCTTTTTACATTCAAGTGAGATCTTCAATCTATCGGAACGAATCGGGATCTTGCATCGTTAGAAAATAAACACTCGAATCCTTGACCCCTTGACGCCTTTCAACAAATTAATTGAGAGAAGAGCTTTTATTTATAGTGCGGATGAGTCGCAGGATTGATGCCCGTCCCCTCTCTTCTTTGCAATAAGATTCTAAGGGTAGCATACAACGAACGCATTCTCTCCCCCCCAAAGTTGGATTTTCCCCTGCGTCCCGCATTATCAATGGGAATTGACAGGATTCCTCTTTTTTCCTAAAATGAAACTCAGGAGGACAAAAATTGAACCATGGAAATAGAAGCATTTAGAGATCACAGGAGGAATAAAAATGGGAAAGACCGTTAAGGCCAGGTTTTCCAAGGGGGTTATCAAGCCTCTTGAAAAGGTGGACATTGAAGAGGGAAAAGAGATTACAATTACCATCATGGAGGCTCCCTCGAAGCACAAATTGGATGCGTTCAAGAAATCTGCAGGGGCTTGGAGGGGGACTATTGACGCCGAGAAATTGATTGAGAATATCTATGCTAATCGTCTCCTGTCAACAAGGGAGGAGCCAAGATTATGAAGCTCTCGTACCTTGTCGATACGGACTGGATCATCCATTACCTCAACGGAAATAACGAAATTGTCGAAAAGATTGAATCACTTGGAAAGGGAGGACTGGCCGCGAGTGTCATCTCTGTGGCAGAGCTTTACGAAGGGATTTATTACTCAACAAATCCCGCAAGCAACGAGAAGGCCCTGAATGATTTCCTGAGCGGTATCTCCACCTTAGGCATCGAAGATGAGGTATGCAAGGTTTTTGGAAAAGAACGAGGACGGTAAAGGCAAGAGAAAAAGATGATCGGCGACTTCGATCTACTTATAGCCTCCACATGTCTCCACCACAGATTGACCCTACTGACCAATAACCGGAAGCATTACGAGATGGTGGATGGGTTGAAAATTTTATCTCTCCTTTAGACGAAATTATATTTCCGACCCCAATTTTAATTTTCTTGATAGCGGATGACCTTCGTAGGGACAAATCACCTCCAGCAAAAAAAAGAGAATACCGTATTGAAAATGCCTGATCCTCATTTTTTCTCTTCATCGTTCCACAACGAACGCATTCTCCGCCCCAGGTTGCATTTTTCCTTACGTCCCTCATTTTTGCCACGCATCAAGTTGTTTTAGAACCTACGTCCCCTCCGTTCGAAGGGGAATACGTCGCTCCGCAAGCTGTAAAATTTTTATTTGAGCTGGCGGTGAGAAGGTCAGGTATGCAGTAGCAAGGGTTTCACGATTTTGGATGGTGACCGTTTCCTTGGCGAAGCCGATAGCTAAAATGACTCCTCTTCGTCAGCCGAAACCCGCGGCCCTCTTCGTGGACCAGGGAATCGGTATGCTGCTTTCAGTAGTCTCATTAAAAAGGTTTGTTATTAGTTCAGTCCATAATTGTATAGACACCGGAAACTAAATCCCTCCTCCCCTCCCTTTACAAAAGGGAGGAATTACCCCTCTTTGGCAAAGAGGGGCGAGGGGAGATTTTCTGAGCAATATTTCTACTCAATTATGGACCCCTTAGTAAGTGTATTTCAACCAGAGTCCCCTATTTTTTGGTGAGTTGCTAAGTTGTTTTAGAACCAACGTCCCCTCGTATAGAAGACGCCAAGGGCGTGACTTGTCCCACCGCCCATCCAACGACTCCCGGTTTCTCGCCACCGTCACCCCGGAGACCAATACCACCGTCCTCCCTAAGCTGACCAAATACTCTCCCAGGGGTTTATGGTAATTCGCCGTTGGCTCCATCCCATAGACCACTTTCTTCAAACCATGCTGCACCAGCAAAGCTTCTGCGTGATCCAGGAGTTTTCTGAATCCCTCATGGTCGTTGCTAAAGACAATCCGCTTTAAAAGCGTTTTCCCCGTCGCTGTCCCAAAAAAGGCGTAATGCCGGTCCTTGGCTATATCCATCCCTACGATCAAATACTCCTCCGAATGCCTGACCTCTTTCCTCAGTTGACGAAATTCCTTCAACCGGTTACGATTGACTTGATCCATCGGAAACCTCCTTTTAAGAATTTGAGTTTGGTCGTGCTTACTCTTATCTCTTAACAGGAGGTTTCTTTTTTGGGTAGTCTGGTGTTATATTTTTTCTATTTTACTATTGGGAGTCTACCCTTCACCTAAAACAATATATAACGTAGGTTCTAAAACGCTTTAAGGTCTTTCTCCACATTTGCCGCTTCTTTAAAAAATGACCAACCGATGCCAAGTTGTTTTAGAACCTACGTCCCTTTCTTTGTCGTCCCTTTCTTTGTTCCTGGTGTTACTATACTTTTTCCATCTTCTTCGTGTATATCTTGGGGACGGTTCTTATAATAGGGTAAACCTGAAAGGTTATATATTTGATATCTCATCCACCAGAGCTTTTTCGACAAATTTATTGAGTGATAAATTCACTTTGCGAGAGGCGACAGCGGCTCTTTTATGAAGCTCTGGCGAAATTCTCAAGTTAAACTTACCCGAATAAGGTTTTTCCGGTTCCACACCATCCTTTTTACACCATTGAATATAATCATTGATGGATTCCCGGAATGCCTTTTCCAATTTACCTACGGATTTTCCCTGAAAAGTGATGACATCACGAGTGTTTACGACTTCCCCGTGGAAGATTTTTGCCTCGTCATCGTAGACAACCGTTCCAATGTACCCTTTGTATTCCATCATGGTTTTACCCCCGCATTTTCAAGAAATCGACGCATTGAAGCTACAGAGCCTTTATCAACCTCTTTTCGAGGATGTGGTCTGTGAAATACAGCCCGTATGTTGTTCAATTTTATTCGTACCCGAGATCCCCTTCCTTCAGAAATTTCTGCGCCAAGAGCGAATAATAACGATTCGATATCCTTCCATTCGATGTTTGAAAGAACAGGTTTGGTGAAAATAGCCTCAAGCGTATTTCTATGCTTTGAGTTCACTAATTTATAGTACTAAATATTAGTACCGATGTCAAGTCGCCCTAATATTTGCTCTTTGCTGCTTTCCCAAACTGTTTTCCCTAATCGATTGACCGCTTTCTGATTTATGTGTGTGCTCTGGGGTCGAATCTTTATCCTTGACTAGCAATAAAGGGGACGTAGGTTCTAAAACACTTTAAAATACTCCTAATATCTGCTGAATCTTCAAAAGGCCTGTCAGATACAATTAAGATATTGAACTTGAGGTGATATTATCGAATCGGCATAAAAATGCAACAGATACTTTAAGGTTTAGGCTGAGGTTAAGGTTGAGGCCGGCGTAAATCTCAGGTTGAGGTAAAGGTTAAGGTTGAGGGTTCTAAAAGAAAATCAATTATTAAGGAGTGCATAAAATTCTTTCGGTTCACAAGAGTTGTGGACGGCGGAGAGGAAGATTATTGAAAAATCTGCTCTTGAACCTTCTGTTGTACCCATAGATTGATAAGAGTGTCTGATGAAACACCTTGTTCCTTTGCAATAGATTGAATCTTTTCGGAAAGACTCTTCTCAATAGGATAGTAAATTACCTCGGATTCAATTTGGACATCGAACCTTACCTTTCTGGTTTTGTGCCATACCTTCGATAAATCCTGAATGTCCCAATATGCTCCGATATCCTCGTAGGAACTTGCTTTCGAGATCGAGCTTTTATTTTTTTTCATAGGTTACGATTAGATCTTGAGCTTGGGATGATATTATCAAACCAAAATGAAAATGCAACAAGAATTTTGGGAGGTTAAGGTTGAGCAGATGGAATGCAGAATGCGGATTGCGGAATGCGGAATATAATAAACCAATGTGCGGAATTTTAATAGCTTTTTTTATACCTCGGATCACTGCTGTCCAAGAACGGTGGAATCGATTGCGACTTCAGTTGATTCCATTGGGTTTTTTGCTCAGAATTCGACTCCTTCGAAACCAGGTTTCACCGCAGAGTCGCGGAGACCGCTGAGGGAGATTTTTTCTGCTCCAATCGGGAGACGGCGATTGGAGCAGAAACTCCGTCCCTTCGGGAATAAGATCGAACCCTTTTATGGCTATGGCACCTATTGTCAGCCTTCTAATAATGGAATAGAAGCCTTTTTGTTTGTCGGCATCTCCCGACAAACAAAAAATTCTTTCTCTGCGTCCTCGGCGGCTCTGCGGTGAAAATGTTATTTTGGACAAGCTTTGTTGAAAATAGTTATTTTATCGGGAGAAATACAATTGAATAGGGAGCCAATCCTTTTGGATGACGGGAGGAGAATTTCTTAATCAGGCTGGCTATTCGAGAAAATTGGTCCCCAGGGAGAGTGTAGGGAACGATGAGCACCCCGCAATGGGGGCGTTGGTCATTGAAGAATCGAACCGTGAGCCTAATAAAATCATCCCTGTTTCTCGTCACCAAACATCTTTTCTCCGTGGCTGCAAACTCAAGTTGCCTTTGATCCGATACCTCACACATCCCAGCCTCATGAGCACTGAGCGCGTCAATCCCACCCTTTCTGAGTATTTCGGCAATCTTCGGACGGAGGTCTTCATCCAAGTAAAATTTCATGAGGAAGACCTCATAAAGGGATAACGTTCTCGAAGTTTCTCATCATTCCATTGTTCATTCTGCTCAATGAGCCGGTCAATTTCCTTAGGATAGATCGCATAATATCCAAGGGCCGCCTTGAGCTGCTCCCCAGATAGCCAATGATATGCCTTTTTCAGCCTCTTGAAATCCTCCTTGACGCTTTTGTATGCGGCAATCACTTCCCAAACTTCAATTCCTGTTCCCGCCACCCGGGCTCTTTTTCCACTGGTCCCTTCGGAAAATAATATCCCTGGACAGCGCCTCATCTTAATGGCTTCCTGCAAAAGATCTTTGGTCACGTTTGAGAAATCCTGCCCTGTCTCTTTGGCCATTTGCTCAATTTCCTTCATGGTCTCGACTGGGAGACGTAAGCTTTTTTGAACGCCCGCCATAAAAACCTCCTTCTTTATTGTTATACATCATAGTACGTTGTCCTACAACGAATGTCAATGGCTCAGTGCGATACGTTCGATTCAGACATTTTCGGAGGTCAAGGCTGAGGTTGAGGCTGAGGGTTCTGAAAGGAAATCAATTTCTTGGTAAACAATTATGGGACAAGGCTACCATGAATTTTGGCAGGGCATTCGTCATGAGATCAGGTTCAAAACTCTGGGGCGCATTCAGAACCTTCAAGATGAACCTTCTGCCGAGAGATAGGGAAAGCACAGACAACCTCGATGGATCTGATTTTTGAAAATTTGACATTTCTCCGCAGTGAGTATATACTTTTAGTCTATATTTTGAGGTAAGTCATGAAGACAGCACGTTTGTTCCGAAATGGCCAAAGTCAGGCAGTGCGGTTGCCCAAAGAGTTTCGGTTTAGCGGAGACAAAGTACTGATCAAGAGAGTAGGGAATGCCGTAGTCCTTCTTCCTGAAAAAGGCTCCTGGAAGACCCTTTTTGAAAGCCTCACGCGGTTCTCAGAAGATTTTATGGAAACCCGCCAACAGCCTAGCGAGCAGAAGAGAGAGAGGCTCTTCGAATGAAGCTGCTTCTGGACACCAATATCTGCATCTATTTGATTAAGAAGAAACTTCCATCGGTCCTCAGGCAATTCGACGCCTATGCTGCCGGCACCATTGGTATCTCTTCAATCACTGTGGCCGAACTGGAATTCGGGGTCCAGAAGAGCCGCAATCCTTTGCAGAACCAGCAGGCACTTGAGCAGTTTCTCCTGCCTCTTGTGATCCTTGATTTCGATCAGGAGGCCGCCCGGGCTTACGGAAAACTACGCGCGTCGCTCGAAGCCCGGGGAAAAGTAATTGGAGCTCTTGACATGCTTATTGCAGGGCACGCCCTGAGCCAAAGCCTTCCGCTCGCCACCAACAACGTAAGAGAGTTTTCAAGGGTCCCGGGGTTGAAGGTGCTTAATTGGGCGGCTTCCTGATGAGACCCTCTCTGACTCCCATGCCTCGGGCGGAATTAGCAGGCTGCTGAAAAACGCCCATCTGCGGCGTTCCCCTCATCCTTCGTCGTTGCGGCGTACCCCAAGTACGCCTCACTCCTCAGGATTTCGCCTGCCTGCGCGTAGCCGCTTCGGCGGAGGCAGGGGCGCCTTGCATCTGGGCATTTTTGATCAGCCTGGAAAAGTGACTTTTTCAGCACCCTGTTAGAGCATGGTGCCGGGCAACGGTAATTAGGTATTCCGGCCCATAGGTCATAATTGGACCCAGCCGCGAGGAGATTCGGATCAACCCCTGGCACGTTCGTGAACCCTGGGCCATTCAACTGCAGTGCTCAAAGCCGATGGCGACAAAGACCATAATCGGAAAGAAGATGGCAAATATCTTCCCGATGATCTGACGGGCGGCAAGGGCCATCCAGACAGGCGACCCAGTTGCAGCCGATCCCTCGCCATAGGAACTCGCCGAAAATTTGCTTATGCGTCAAAATTCTCTTTTAAAATGTTATTTATTTCACTAACTCCTTTCTATTTTTGAATTTCCGGATCATTGCAGACAAGAAAATTAAATAAAAACAATGACTTATGTGGAGTTTAAAAAAGCTTTATCATCCGTAAAATTTTTCTTGACAAAAGGGAGGCAATTTTGTAGTTTGGTTCGAGAACAAGAAATTTTTCACAAATAGGGAGGCATCATGCTGATTGAATATCTTGCCATCCTCATATACATTGCAATCGCCATTGTCTTCGCCATTTTTGCTATTGTCGCTTCCGCTCTCTTAGGCCAGAGAAAACCCACAGCCCTGAAACAGGCACCCTATGAATGCGGTATGACCACTGTTGGCTCGAGCTTCCGGAGGATATCCATTAAATATTACATCATCGCCATGCTTTTTCTCCTCTTTGATATTGAGGTAGTCTTTCTTTATCCCTGGGCAGTGGTATTCAAGCAGTTTAGAGTCTTTGCCTTTGTCTCAATGGCTGTCTTCATTGGAATTTTAATTGTTGCCTATATCTACATCTGGAAAAAAGGAGCATTGGAATGGGAATAGAAACCTACCTTGAGAAAACCCCTTTCATGCCTGCCCTGGATTGGCTCGTCAACTGGGGCCGAAAGTATTCGATCTGGCCGGTGACCTTTGGGTTGGCCTGATGCGCTCTGGAAATGATCGTCACCAGTTCGGCGACGTGGGATATTTCTCGATTCGGTTCAGAGGTTTTCAGGCCATCGCCCCGACAGGCAGATCTGATGATTGTTGCAGGGACCTTAACCAAAAAGATGGCTCCGATGGTCAAGCGTATCTATGAACAGATGCCAGAGCCCAAGTGGGTCATCGCCTATGGAGCCTGTGCCTGCTCAGGCGGAATCTTCAAAACTTACAGTGTGGTGCAGGGAGTTGATCAAATTCTACCCGTGGATTTCTACGTTCCGGGTTGTCCGCCCAGACCAGAATCTCTGCTTACAGCCCTTGTGAAGCTCCAAAAGAAGATCGAGAAAGAGACGCTTGCGGATCGAAAGAATGTTCGCAGCAGCCTTGAATTGAAAGAATAAGTCGAATAAGAGTCGGAACGACTGTCGTACCGACACCCGACCACGGGAGGACAAGGGAATGGCTGAAATCAATCTCGCCGTGAAGAAATTGCAGGAAAAATTCCCGGCCTCCGTCTTGGAGGTGAAGATATTTCGGGAGGAGATCAACGTCACCGTTCAGAAGAAGGATATTTTTGAGATCTGTAGATTTCTTTATTCCGATCCCGATCTCCAATACCAGATGCTGACGGACCTCTGTGGCGTGGATTTCTTTCCTCAGACCCCTCGTTTTGAAGTGGTCTATTTTATCTACTCGATGAAGAACCAACAAAGACTGAGGCTGAAAATAAAAGTGGGAGAGTCTGAATCGGTTTTAAGTGTGGAGTCGATCTGGAAAGCAGCTGACTGGTTAGAGAGGGAGGTCTATGACCTCTTCGGGATCCCTTTTGATAACCATCCTGACTTGAGAAGGATTCTCCTCTGGGATGGATATGAAGGCCACCCCTTGAGAAAGGATTTTCCGGTCGAGGGACCGGATTTTGACAAACCCTTTGTCCCCGAGGTTTGAAATGGCAGAAACACGGTTAATGACCATCAACATGGGACCTCAGCACCCGGCTACTCACGGGGTTTTAAGGCTCGTGTTGGAATTGGATGGAGAGGTGATCGTTAAGGCAACCCCTCATATCGGGCATCTTCATCGAGGGGTTGAGAAACTTGCTGAAAGTAAAACGTATCACCAAATCATTCCTCTCACCGACCGTTTGGATTATACCAATGCGATGGGTAATAACCTGGGCTATGTTTTAGCCGTGGAGAAACTTCTTGGCATTGAGGTCCCCAAGCGGGCCCAGTATCTGAGAGTCATGATGGCTGAGCTTCAGAGGATCGCTGCCCATCTCATCTGGTTGGGAACGCACGCCTTGGACATCGGCGCCATGACGCTCCTCTTTTACAACTTTAGGGAAAGGGAAGAGATCCTCAAAATCTTTGAGGAGGTTTCAGGAGGGAGGCTCACGCCCACCTACATGAGAATCGGCGGAGTTTCAAAAGACCTTCCAGAAGGGATCACCGATAAGATTAAGGAATTCGTTCAGGCCTTTCCTGGCCATATGAAAGAATATGAAACACTCCTGACGAAGAATGTGATCTGGTTGAAGCGGACCAAAGGCGTTGGGATCATTTCCAAAGAGGATGCGATCAACTGGGGCATGACTGGGCCAAGCCTGCGTGGTTCTGGAGTCAAATACGATGTGAGGAAGGCTTTTCCTTATTCGAGTTATGATGAGTTTGACTTCGAAATCCCCATCGGCTCAGTGGGGGATGTCTACGATCGGTACATCGTGCGGTTGAGGGAGATGGAATGGTCGAACGCGATTGCGGAGCAGGCATTGGAACGGCTGCCAAAGGGGCCTATTATTTCTGATCATCCTTGGGTTGCCCTTCCACCCAAGGACAACGTCCTCACGGATATCGATGCATTGATTCGGCAATTCAAGATTGCCTCCGAAGGATTCCAGCCGCCCAAAGGCGAGGTTTATGTGGGTGTGGAGGCATCTAAGGGAGAGTTGGGATACTATCTCGTCAGCGATGGGTCGAATCGGCCCTTACGAATGAGGATTCGACCGCCCTCTTTCCTCAATCTCAGTGCCCTTCCCAAGATGATTGAGGGAAGTTTGATCGCGGATGTGGTTTCGGCGATTGGGAGTATTGACATCGTTCTGGGGGAGATCGATCGGTAACCCTTTAAGTATCTCCCCTCCCCTGGCGGGAGGGGATGAAGGGGAGGGGGAAAGAGCCCAATTCACCCCCACCCTCACCCTCCCCCATCAAAGGGGGAGGAAAATGTTCTGGATGAGGTCGTTATGACGGATATTCTTTTCAGTAGTTGGGGTGGCGTGGTAACAGATAACCGAGGGAAACCCGAAGCAGAGAGGCAACCCGTCTCCGCTCTCAGTCTACCTCTGGAATTGGATAAAGAGAAAAAGATCAAAGCCTTCATTGGATGGGATGGGATTGTCATCAGAGACCCTGAAGTCAATATGGTCGATTTGATTCGGACTTATTTGGAAACGGTTCAGGATGAATCCTGCGGAAAGTGTACACCCTGTCGAGTAGGGACTCGGATCATGGCAACCATACTCAATCGGATTGCCAATGGTCAGGGCAAGGTTGAGGACTTAAAACAATTAAAATATTTAGGGGAGATGATCCAGAAGAGTTCCAAATGCAACCTTGGACAGACCGGTCCAAAGCCTGTGTTGGATGCGATCGATCATTTTGAAGACCAATTCTCCGGGGCCATCCAATTGCAGAAAAAGATTCCTCGCCAGGAATATAAAGTCAAGGTGACGGCACCTTGTGAAAGCGCTTGTCCCTCCCATCTTCCTATCACACACTATGTTGAGTTGATCAAAGAGGGAAGATTCGAGGAATCTCTTGCCGCTATTCGAGAGGCGACCTGTCTGCCCGGAATTCTGGGAAGGATCTGTGTCCGCCCCTGCGAAGATAACTGCCGTCGGGGAAATGTGGATGAATGTATCTCCATAAAATGGCTGAAACGATTCGTCGCAGACTATGAATTGGAAAAAAGGAAGGACCCGGTGCTCAAAAAGGGGGAGACTCGCTCAGAAAAAGTCGCTATCATTGGAGCGGGTCCAGCGGGCCTCTCCTGCGCCTATTATCTTGCCCTCAAAGGTTATCCAGCGACCATCTTCGAGAGGCTGGGGGAACCAGGTGGAATGGCAGCCATGGGGATCCCTGACTATCGTCTCCCAAGAGATATTGTTGGATATGAAGCAGAGATTGTAAAGAGGCTTGGGGTCGAGATTCGGTATAACACTCAAGTGGGAAAGGATATCACCATCTCTCAGATGTTTGAGCAAGGTTATAAGGCCATCTTTATTGGTGTGGGCGCCCAGACCAATACTCCTATGGGTGTCGAGGGAGAGGATAAAGGGTATAAGGGATTCATCCCTGGCGTTTATTACCTCTTGGAGATTAATCTGGGAAGAGATCCCTACCCTGAAGGGAAAAGGGTGGTGGTGGTCGGTGGTGGGAATGTGGCCATTGACTGTGTCCGGTCCTCTTTTCGTATTGGTAAACCGGATGTGAACCTGGTTTATCGTCGGACGAAAAAAGAGATGCCTGCTGATCGGGTAGAGATTCACGATGGAGAGGAAGAGGGAGTGAAATTCCATTACCTTTGCAATCCTGTCCGGATCATAGAGAAAGAGGGAAAGGTCGTTGGAATGGAGTGTATCCGGATGGAGTTGGGCGAACCGGATGAAAGCGGAAGGCGCAGACCTGTTCCCATCAAGGGTTCAGAATTTTTCATCGAGGCTGATATTGCTATCCCGGCCATCGGACAGGCGATCGATCTCTCCTTCCTTGAAGAGAAGGACGGGGTAAAGACGACGAAACGATCCACCATCGCTATCCAAGAAGAGACTTTTTTGACCAGCCGTCCGGGGATCTTCTCTGCTGGGGATTGCGTGACCGGACCAGATGTTTTGGTTCGGGCGGCAGGCCATGGGAAGAGAGCCGCTGAGAAGATTGATCTCTTCCTTCGAGGGATGGAGGTGAAAGAATCTGAGGAAGAACGCCTGGAGGGCCTGGTTGAGAAGATCAAGGTTTATAACAAGAATGAGAAGATTGGGATCTCCGGCGGACAGAAGAGGGCGATGTTGAACATGCTTCCCCCGGATTCAAGAAAATGGATCTTTGATGAGGTGGAGGAAGGATTTTCCATCCCAGTAGCTCAGAAAGAAGCGGAGCGCTGCCTCCGATGTGTGCGCATTGGACTCTTTGCCGTTTAACGTGTTGGTGAGTCGTGAATGGTGAATGGTGGTAGGATTTCACGAATCACAAGTCACAAATCACGATCCACGAGGTTTAATAAGCATGCTGAAGCTGACGATTGATGGGAAAGAAGTTACCGGAAGGCCGGATCAAACGATCTATGAGATGGCCAAAGAAAATGGGATCACTATTCCCACCCTGTGTTATCACCCCAGATTAAGCCTGCTCAAATCCTGCCGTATCTGTTTGGTCGATGTAGAGGGTGCGGAGACGCCCATGGCCTCTTGTGCGACGCCTGTGGTCGATGGGATGGTGGTTCATACCCGCACAGAGCGTGTGGAGAGGATGAGGCACGAGGCATTAAGACTTCTACTGGTCAACCATCCTCTGGACTGTCCCGTCTGCGATGCCGGAGGAGAATGTCAACTCCAGAACCGTGTCTATGAATTTGGAATCGACCATCAAGAGTTCTTCACCGAAAAAGTGGAACGGCCATCTTTTGAATATGGAACTCCTTTGATTCGTCAATGGCCCGATCGATGTGTCATGTGTCTTCGTTGTATCCAGGCCTGCATTGATATTCCAGGGAGTGATGTTCTTGAGGTGGCCGAGCATGGGTATCCCTCCCATGTGAAGGCGGTTCGGAAGGAGAACTGCATCTCCTGCGGGGAGTGCCTCCATGTTTGTCCGGTAGGCGCTTTAACAGAGAATCTGAGCCCTATCAAAGGAAGGATATGGCAACTGGACAGGACACAGACCACCTGTACTTTCTGTGGATGCGGTTGTCAGCTCGAGCTCAACACCCTTGCCGATAGGAAGGTGGTCAAGGTGACCACCAAGGAGGACGCCGGAGTTAATCAGGGGAGTCTCTGTGTGAAGGGAAGATTCGGTTACGATTTCATTCATCATACGGACAGGCTTCAAAAACCCCTTGTGAAAAAATCCGGAGTTTTTGTGGAGGTCTCTTGGGAAGAAGCCCTGGGTTTGGTCGCCACAAAGCTTCAAGAAATAAAGGAGAAATATGGTGCCCAGAGGATCGGTGGAATTTCTTCCTCCAGGGGGACCAATGAAGAGAATTTTCTCTTTCAGAAATGGATGAGAGCCTGCATCGGGACAAACCATATTGACAATGGTGCCCGATTGTCCAGCGGATCTTCCCTTAATGGAATGATGGCATCTCTTGGATGTGGGGCAATGACGCATTCGATGGAGGAGGTCACCCAGTCCGACCTCATCCTTATCGTCGGTGCGGATGTGCATGACGATAACCTCATTTTCAGCAATAAGATGAGAGAAGCCATCAGTAAAAACGACGCTAAAATCATCCTGGTCGATCCTCACAAGACCAAATGGGAAAAATGGGCCAACCTATGGTTGAGACCTGTGCCAGGGACAGATATCGCCTGGATTAATGGTCTGGTTCGTCTCCTCATCGAGAAAGGTGCCCGATCAAAAACAGAGGGTTTTGAAACCCTGCGGTCCTCTGTAGAGAAATTTTCTGCCGAGTTTGTTAAGAATGCGACAGGAATCTCTCCAGCCGATTTAGAGGGTCTCGCCAATCTCTATCTCTCTGCTAAAAAGAGGGCGATCGTCTTTGGCTCTGGCGTGACCCAGCATGTGAATGGGATCGAAACCGTAAAAGCCCTCTGTAACCTGGCCCTGTTGACCGGAGAGACAGAAGAGGCAGGAGGGGGCGTCTATCCCTTGCTCACTCAGAATAATGTCCAAGGCGCTTTCGATATGGGTTCTCTTTCCGAATTCCTTCCCGGTTATCAGAAGGTGGATGACGAAAAGGCACGCAGGAGGTTTGAAGAGATCTGGGAGAGGGCCGTTCCGGCAATGCCTGGCTTCACCTATATGGAGATGTTCGATAGGATTCTGGAAGGTGATATCAAGGCCCTCTATATCTTTGGTGAAGATCCCTTCATCAACCTCCCCAACTTAGAGAGACTGAAGAATGGACTCCATAAAATTGAATTTTTAGTAGTTCAGGATCTTTTCATGACTCACATTGGGAGCTATGCCCATGTGATTTTACCCGGAGTGAGTTTTGCTGAAAAGGATGGGACTTTTACCAACATGGAGAGGAGGGTACAAAGGGTTCGGAAAGCCATCTCACCGGTCGGAGATTCCAGGCCCGATTGGAAGATCCTCTGCGATCTTTCGACGAAGATGGGTTATCCCATGACTTATAAGAGTGCTTTTGAGGTCATGGAGGAGATTGCCTCCCTGGTGCCCCTCTATGCCGGAATGAGTTACTCTAATTTGGAGAAAGGTGGAATCCAGTGGCCTTCAAGGAATGGATGGAAACAGAGATTCTTCCCCATCGAATACAAAGGCCCAGCAGAGCAGCCCGATGACAAATATCCTTTATGGATCATCCCCAGAGGATTTCACTACCATTACGGAATTGGGACTACCACCAAAAGAGCCATGGGGTTGGCTAAGGTTTTTCCTGATTCTTGTATCGAAGTTCACCCTGAGGATGCAGCGAAGGCAGGGTTAGGAGACGGAGAGAAGGTCAAGGTCGTTTCTCCGAGGGGTGAGGTGGAGACGATCTGTCGGATTTCAGGAGCCGTTTCCAAGGGGGTGGCCTACTTTGCCACTACGTTTTTCCCTGCTTTTGTAAATAACCTATTGATCTCCGGATACGATGCGATGAATCAGCACCCTGAATACAAAGTCTTTATCGGAAGGATAGAGAAAAGGTAGACCCCGTTAGAAAAGGTGGGGCTATAAACCTCGCCCTCAAAAAGGTACTAACATTCTTTTTTATCATCCTCGCCTCAAGGGATGAGGCTTTCTAACGGGGTAGAGGAGAAGCAGGATGCAACTGTTATTCCTTCTCATTGAGATCGTTGTTAAATGCGTGGTGGTTTTTGCCGGACTGATGATGGTGGTAGCCTATTTGACCTGGCTGGAGCGGAAGGTTTTGGGGCATATCCAGGTCCGTTTTGGTCCCAACCGTTGCGGGCCCTTTGGATTGCTTCAGCCCTTTT
>Ga0315274_10001431_pt1 | contig 36554 bp, 51 predicted proteins | sample YL17G02_20_MG_FD_203700 | JGI IMG/M metagenome (GOLD analysis project Ga0315274, IMG submission 203700) | Sediment microbial communities from Yellowstone Lake, YNP, Wyoming, USA - YL17G02_20 | ecosystem: Environmental > Aquatic > Freshwater > Lake > Sediment | place: USA: Wyoming | collected...
AGCAGGGCTGTAAGGCCGTCCTCTCACGGGCGGCTTATTTCTGTTCAACGGGTACCATCCAGGACTTGACTTCGCAGTTTGGATATGGTAAGGTGCGTATGTATGTATGGGGATCACGTTCAGCTTACGCAGGAGGTATCTTGTGAGCAAGCAACGGCTACTTAGGCTGGCCGAGAATCCCGTAGCAGAAGAGGATGACGAGGACTTGGAGTCGCTTCTCGGTGACGAGGACGACGAAGAGGACGAGGCATCTCTCAAAGAGGAGATCGCTGAGATGCGCAAGAGCCAGGGTGAGCAGGCCAAGATTATGCTCTCCCTGACACGTAGTCTTAGTGCGATCGCCAAGCACGTCATGGCGCTTCAGAGCGACGACGACGAAGAGGAAGAGCTTGAGGCGACGCCTGGCACTCCTGACTCCGAAGAGGATGTGATGGAGAAGGGCGAGTCGGCTGCCGAGAGTGACTTTTCTCCGTACGGCGACGCTGACCTGGGCGAGCCCGACGAGGGCGAGCCTGAGATGGATGCCAGAAGCGCTGCTTCGAGCGACCGCGCCGAGACCGACCCTGGTCTTGTGAGCCTTCAGAAGAAGAGCCGGAAGAGTGTTGTCCGCAAGGATGACTCGTCCAGCAACTTTGGCAAGAAGGACAGCGACATTCCCGGCAACCCGCCAGTCACGCCAGACACGAAGGACTGGCCAGCGGATCAGACGGTGATCCCGCACAGCGGCCTTGGCCCTACCCTGAAGAAGGAACTCGCCGAGATCAGGGCAGCCTTGGTTGGTGCAGGCATCATCAAGAAGTCCATGTCACCGCATCCTGGTGTTCGCACCGAGGAGCCCGCCCCCGATATCCAGAAGCTGGAGGAGAGGGCACGCGACATGAGCTTCCAGGAGCTGAACCGATGGCGAGCCCAGTGTGGCGATCTACCGGCAGGGATAGCGTAGGGGAGGACGACAGACATGGATAGCAGCTATGCACTCAACACTCGAGTGAACAAGTCTGGTCAGGTCTGGAGTCCCCGCACGCTTGCCGACTGGATTCAGCGCGTCCCAGGTGGCGCGTCTCCCCGCGAGCTTCGCTACGGCTACTTCGGCCCTGGCAGTGGACTACTGCAGAAGGACATCACGACAAGCCCGCCGGCTGATGCGTTCATCGCTGGCGATTTCTTCACAAACACCTTTGGCGCTAAGGTGTGGGACTCCCTCAACAGCCAGACGCGCTTCTTCAACCTGATCAGGAAGGTAGCCTGGGGGCCAACCACTGGTTACCGTATCCGGTCGGGTAGGAACCGCAGCACGCGACCCGTAAGTGAAGTCGGCGCGCTGCCAGACATCGACGCTCCCGACCTCCAGACCGTGTTCATCCAGCCGAAGTTCATCGTGACCTCGATTGGTGTCTCGGCGCTGGCCCAGTTCCTGGGCACCCTGGAAGGTGGTATCGGTGACGCGCTCGCGGTCGCGCAGGAAACCGCGATGATCGACCACACCAAGCGGCTCAACCAGATGCTTCTGGCCAACAGTGACCAGCGCATCGTGCTGGGTGCTGGTGCCGGTGGTGCTGTAACGATGATCAACACAGACTGGCTCAACATCGGCGACACGTACCGAGAGGCTGGCCAGGCTGTGGACATCGTCTGCACCGCTATCACGAGCGCTACCGTCGCCGTGTTCGACCAGAACACTACAACCGACCGTATCCTCTATGTGAGGACACGGGCAGGTTTTGGCAGCCTTGACGACGTGGTCAACCGGACGAACGAAGTCCGCAACGGCACGACCTTCACAGCCGCCGAGGCAGCGGGCTACGGCTCGCTCGTTATCGCCGACCGTGACGATTTGTTCTGGAGTGCGGCCAACGTTGTCGAGCAGGGTGCTAGTGTGCTTCGGCACATGAGCACGGGCCTTCTAGACCAGGGCATCGACGTTGTGAGGCGGAATGGTGGAGAGCCTGACCTGATCATCACCGGCATCGAGCAGGTGACCAGGCTGGGTACAATCCTCCAGGCCAACCAGCACTTCGTCGGCGAGGGCACGTTCCAGGTCAAGCTGGGCGGAGAGGGCACCTTGAAGGGTTACCCAACAGGCTTCCAGGTTGCTACTTACAAGGGTATCCCAGTCATGCACGACTGGGACTGCGCGCGTGAGTACCAGCAGGCAGCCAACGGGGACGCCGTACGGGGCAGCCACGCCTACGTCCTGGACACCAGGTTCTTGGAGGTTCCGGTTCTCTTCACCACCCAGTACATGGAGAGCCGTGACTACCTGCAGAACAACATGCTCGGCATCAAGGCGATCTACCTGACCGCCGCTGATCTGCGCTGCCTGGACTTCAGGAAGCAGGCCAAGATCACCGACCTGTCGGACGGTGTCAACCTGATCTAGGGTCGACCTAGACTTCGAGACTAGCGGGAAGGGCGGGGCCGTCCCCCGACCCCGCCCATCCCAGGACTCAGGGGGAATTATAAGGGGCACAGGCATAACGGTCTGGCCCATCGGTTAATGCCGAAGGGTGTCCCAATAGGGATGCTCGGCGGCGGGGTGTGTTTAGCCTCCTTTCCACATCCCGCTCGCCGTGAAGAATGGAAAGCAAAGAGGCCGGGGAGTCCCATAGCCCCGTAGCCTTCGTAAGGCGAAGAGACAATGGTGGAGGACTAGAACATGGCATACCCTGCCGCCAGAAGGCAGCGTTCCCTTTACAACACGGCCAAGCGCGTTCGAGACGAAGTCGGCAAGGGACAGGAGTCCCTCCGATCGTTTGGCCCCGTCAAGATCACCCAGAACGGAGCCGGTACTATCCGAGCCCTGGTGGGTGTTCCTACTGTCCCGATCAAGATCGTGGACGTCCGCGTGATCGGCGAAGGCATCGCCAACCTGACCAGTATCGACGTCCTGGCCCCGGCGCTGTATGACAGTGCTGCTGCCGCAGGCAACCGCCTGATCACGGCACTAGGCGCTGCCGCCGACGACACGGTCGTGTATGGAGTCCTAGCTGGCCTGGCGAACCGAGTAGGAGCCGAGCAGCCCATCACTCTTGTAGTGGTGACAGCAGGTGCAGCCACTGGATCGGTCGAGGTCGTCGTGGACTACATCCTCTGTGACGAAGAGCGGTCGTACTAGCATGGCATACCCAGCGACCAAGCGACAGCGGGCTCTTTACGAGACGGCTAAGCGCGTCCGTGACGAGCTAGGCAAGGGGCAGGAACTCCTGCGCCACACCGCCCCTATTAGAATGACCCCAATCAACGGTGAAGTGCGCTCTCTGGCGGGGATATTCCCCGTACCCGTCCGCCTGGTCGACGTACGGCTGATGGGCGAGGGCGCTAACCTCACGTCGATTGACTTGCTGGCCCCGGCTGCCTACGACAGTGCGGCGGCAGCAGGAAACCAACTGATGACCCAGGTGGTAGTGGCTCCCGCCGACAACTTCGTCGAGTATGGAGTCCTGCTTACTCTGGCGAATCGGGTGGAAGCAGAACAGCCGATCATCATTTCCGTCATCGCGGGTGTTGGCGCGGCTGGCACTGTCGAAGTCGTAGTGGACTACATTCTGTGCGACGCAGAGAGGACTTACTAGTGAACCTAAGCGAGGCTGAGTGTGGCTATGTGGCTGGCCTGATCGACGGAGAGGGGTGTATTCACATTCCTCAGACAGGCTGCACACGGTTGGAGGTAACTAACACGTATCTCCCCGTTCTCGAGTGGCTACGAGCTACCTTCGGTGGCATAGTCGTTCGGTCACGCTTGGGTGTGGGTCACCTGAAGACCTGCTACAAATGGCAAATTGTGGGACGCTCAGCATTGGATGTCCTACAGATGGCCTATCCCTTTATGCGGATCAAGTCTCCCCAGGCGCGGCTGGCGTTAGACTTTGACGCTCAGCGTGTCCCGTGGCGTCGCGGCGAAGACGCAAAAGAATTGCGAGACGGATTCCGTCTAGCAATACATTCATTGAACTCTTAGAGGTGAGCGAGAATGCCTATCACGAAACTAACCCTTACCCAACTGGGGAACCTGTCGAAGCCCGTCTACAAGCAGGTCGTCTACGTCAACGATGCGACCCTTGCCGATGCGGTCTACATGATCGAGGGCAGCCCCGACACTATCATCATCAACTTGGACAAGTGGATGGACTTGGGCGACACGGGCCTGCTCAGGGGAGCAGCGATCGACACCGCATCCATCGAGGCACTGCAGATCGACGCTGGCGCAGTTGACACTGCCGAGCTAGCGGCTGGCGCACTGGAAGCCAGTGCAGCGGGCCGCGCGAAGATGGACACGGCCTATTTCGACACTCCCGCAACCGTCGCTGACAAGTTTGCGCCTGGAGCAATTCCTGCCTCCGTGCTTTCGACTCTCGCACTTAGTGACTTTGCAACCCCCACCGTCGTTGTTGTGGTTGCGAGCGGAGGTGCAGGTCTTCAGCAGATCGTGGCGGCGGATGCAACGGTTAACCGAGTTGTGGTTGTCCAAGGTGTTGCAACCGTAGCGGCGGCTGGTGGCCCAGACATCGACGTAGGCTCGCCTGGCGACCCCAATGGTCTCTTCGACGACATAGGCGCTGGTGCGTGGACGCTTGGTGACCGATGGATAGGTTCCTATGGTCTTCCGGCGACCGAGGCCCTCAACGCTACCATTATTGCGGCAGGCACTGGCGGCTCGATTGAGTTCCGAGTCATCGTTCTGGTTCCTGTAGCCCAGACCGCGAACATCGCAAACCTGGCAGTCACCACTGCAAAGATCGCAGCGGCGGCGGTCGACGACACGAAGATGCTCTACCCTGCCCTGGACGACCCTGGGAACCAGGCAATGGGCCTTGGACGAGCGACTGGTGTCTGGACAGCACGCACGGGCGTCCCTGTCGCTGGAGACACTGTCACCATCGGCGTTGACACCTTCGAGATCGACCGGATCGACCTGGACTCCACCGACAACACGGCGAACAACGACTTCAACGTCGTCACCGACCCGCTGGTCGTTGAACTGACGCCGGCTCGTGGTTACGCTGCGTGTGGTGTCGGCGGTGTGAACCCTCTCGTCGTAGGTGAACTCATCTACCTCGGCGTAGAGTACCTGCGGGTTCTTGACATCACTGGCAACAACGTGACCTTCGGGCGCGCACGCGGCGGCTCGGCTGCTGCGGCTCACGCTAACGCGGTGGATATCTTCTGGAGTGCCTCTCACATCACTGGCCTAACGGCCAACATCCCTGTAGGTATCCAGGGTGCTACCCAGGCTGCTGCCGTAGGCACGCCAATCCTCGCAGCTACCATCCTCGACGACGACGCTGTTGGTGGGGTAAACAACTGTCAGGCCCAGAGTCTGAACGCGGGTGTTGACTTGTTGATTACCTTTGACACGGTTGGAGCAGGCGTCGCCCTGGCAACCTTGGCGGTCGCCGCTAACTTCGCCTGGGACGAGGCGGTTATGTGGCGAGGTGAAGGGCCTGGACGACATCGGGTATGCATCAGGACGCTCATCGTGAACGCGGCAGAGGCGGCAGCAGGTGGTGGGTTCGGCGAGGTCATCCTCCCGATGCCCTTCGACCCTCTCCGAGCGGTGGTGACACTTGAGACTGGTGCTGGTGCGGCAGCCCTAGCGTTTGTAGGCACGATGGTCTTCACAGGAGCCATTGGTGCCCTTCCAGGGCTCATCACTATCACAGGAGTTGCGGCAAGCACCCTTGCGCAATTCTCCCGTGTGAACCTGATCGCCTGGGGCAACGACTAGAAGACAATGAACAGGTGAGGGGGGTGAAAGCCCCCCTCCCCTGAACAGAAGGCAAGCAATGGCTAACGGTGAAAGCTACACTGAAGTCTTGGCTGGTATCCGTGACCGACTAGGCGGGATTGATGATCGTCTGACTTCGGTCGAGGAGCGGATTACACAGAGTGCTGTAAGTGATCGAGCCGATGCTATTGCTACTCGTGGGGATATCGAGGCACTCCGCAAAGTGGTCAACGAGGAACAGGCGCTGCAGAACACGCGGATTGGTGTAGTAGAGAACTATACCGCTATCCGCTCATCCATAGAGCGCTGTGTGATCTGGGGGGTTGGTATCTCGGTGTCAATCGCCGGGGTTGTGTGCGGGCTTCTAAAGCTCGTGCTTCGCTAGGAGACGACTATGGCAGTTAAAATCGAGAACATCTCTGGAGACCGAAGCCGAATGGTACGGAATACGGAGTTGAGTGCAGCCAACACGCCGATCACACTTTCTACTGGCCCTGGTGGTGCCCCGTTCCGTCTGGACAAGGTAGCCGTCAAGTATAGCGCCAACACAACGGTTGACATTACCGTGACCCTGGACTCAGGCGCAGGTGCAGCGTGGGATACGCTCCTTCGGACGATCTCGCTGGTGGTGGCACAGAACGGTATCTGGATTCCCGATGAGGAGTTGCTCTTCAGTGGGGACGATGCCCTTATAGTAGTTGCCCCCGCAGGCGGCGGGGGTGTGACGGCTGCTATCTCTATCTACATCGAAGAGCGAGGCGGCTAGTATGGGTGTCATCATCGATGGAAAAGTGGGCGCACTGAAAGAGGCGCTCTACGCACCAACTATTCTGGACTCTGGTGACCTCGAACCTGGCGGTAACGTTATCGTGAAGGTGGCCGAAGACGTGGGTCTGGCCAATGCTGACTATGCTGTGACGCTAACCATCCCCAAGCCAGCGGATGATAGATTTACGGTGCTCAGTATTGCCCAGGCGCTATGTGTTGATGTTGGGGCTTTCGTTGCGCCAGGGGACAATCTGTTCTGCCGCGTTTACATAGATTCACAAGACCTCGCCAATCTGGTGTTCGACGAGTGGTTTAACGTAGTGGCGCTTCATCAGCGGGCCTACAGCTATCCAGCGACCTCGGCTCCGATCTTCGCTTTGCTGTCAGATGGCCTACCACATACCTTCTACTTCTTCTTCTGGACGGGTGGTCTGGGCATAACGATAGGACAGGTTCAGTTGCTGGAAGGTGTAGGATCAGACAATGCCGTCGGCATCACCGAGGTTCTGACGTTTGACGGCATCCGGGGTTTTGCTACAGTTAGCGGTCTATTTGCCGAGACAACTCTTGGCGGGGGCGGTGGTGCGAGTATCTATACTTATATCTATTCTCCCAAGGGCGCGACCTATGGGGAAGACGTCATCACGGTCGGCCCTACAACTGGATCACAGCCGTTGTCCCTGGTCGAGGGCGGCGGGAATTGGTTCAACGCTCGTCCCGTGCACGTGGCGGGGAGTATCGGTATAGCCCTGTTTCCTAGTCTACCGTTCGAGCTTGCTGCTGTTAAGTATATTCGCTTCATCTGGAACGAGACGGAGTAGAGATGTCCGTAATCATTGATGGTCGCACCAGCAGTGTGGAGACGATTTCCTACGCTCCAGGCTACACCGTGAGCGGTAACCTAGTCCCTGGCCCATCCTATGTCGTTACGGCGGTGGCAGAAGCTGTGGGTCTAGGAGCGGCGGACTTTGTGGTTCCACTAGCTATCCCTGCACCCACGGATGCTAGAATAATTGTTAACGCGATCGCTATGTATCTAGGAATAGACAGCACGGTGGCCGATGGTAATCTCTATTGCCGAGTCTATGTGGATGTCCAGGACGATGATCATAGGCTGTTCGATGTCTCATTCTGGCCAGGAGCATTAGAGGAATTCGATGCTACCCTGTCTCCAGTGTGGATACCCGACGCTTTTAACTTGATAGCAGACGGTCTGATCCATGACTATTACTTCTACTTCTGGAAGGACGGCGCGGGCGTCGGCGCAGAGTTTGTTGGTCTGGAACTAAATATGGGGGTGGGGGTAGACGCTACTATAGGCCCCCTTGAGGTTCTCACCATCAACAATGTTCGAGGTTCTGTGACGGTATCGGGTCTTATTACTAACCGCGAGTCAGCTGGGCTAGGCGGTCTAGTGACGTGGATATTGGTTACACCAGCGAGTGGGACACCTTTGACAAACGATGTCGCCTACGCCGATACTTGGTGGGAATTGGTTGAAGGTCTGCCTACTAGTACCTGGATGCTGCTCTCACAGAAGAATGTACGTACAGTGAATGCGGCGGGTAGCCTGGGGGTGATCTTGCTGTCTTACGACTTCCTTGTTATCCTCGATAGTATCTACTTCGTGGTGCGGCGCGAATCCGAGTAACCTATGAACACACATGATATCGCTATGCTGCAGGAGGCGCAGGTAGCACACAGGAAGGCTGTCCAGGCCGTCCTGGGGCCGAACATGGCCCTTCAAGCGTCACCACCGATGCACAGGCGGGGGCCACACCGACGGTTCGCTGATGAGAGCGATCGTAAGGTTCGTCTGCTCCAGCGCCGGCTGAAGATGCTGGCCCAGGCAGCCGACCTGTCGGGGCAGCCAGGGCTAGGAGAGCTAGCAGAGCAAATACTCAAAGAGACCGAGGAAGACTAGATGAAGATCTGTGATCGTGTTTGGCATTTGCGGGCGGCGGCCTGGCTGGACAAGACGGCGACGTCCTACAGCGGGATGGCGTTGCCTGTGGTGACAGGAGATATCCTCTTCCTAGCTGTCTCGGACTGGCTAGCTGGGGCTTTGTTCTACACAGCCCTTGCGGCGACGGATGCTGACTACGCTGTCGATATTTGGAATGGTGAAGAGTGGAGCCCTGTCCTACCAGAGTTTGCCTTTGAAGCTACTGTTGGTGGTGCAGGTTACACCTGGAAGCAGGCGTATGACTTCAACGGTCACGGTGTCGCATACTGGGGGAGAAACCCCGATGTGTGGCGGGTGGGGACGTCAACCAATGCTGTGGCGGGTGCGGGGGGATTCCCTGTGGATACCATCAGCCCGCCCACTGCAGGGATCACAAAGTACTGGGTGCGTATTACCTTCTCAAGCGTGACGGGTGCACTTACGCTTGACAAGGTGTTCCCTCTGTTCTACAACACGTATGCCAGCGCGAACCACGTGGCGCAGTTTATGGGATGGAGAGGCTTCAACGACTTCACAACGCCAGAGGGGGCGATCGTGAGGCACGCCATCCGTGCCGCAGAGGACTGGCTTGACAACTACTGCCGCAAGTCGTGGCGGATTCGTGGGGCTTTCCGTGAAGGATACGATTTCAATCCTTACGGATTCTTGCTTAGGAATCGCCCTGTACTGTTCGTGAACCGTCTGGGGTTGTGGCAAGGGACTCACCATGAGACTATGGTGCAGGGGCGCGGCGGGGGCGGCCAGGGAGACTACTTCCTCGATCAGTACAGGAACATGGTCTACTTCATGTTGCCGAGCTTCCGATTGCGGTACTACAGCTTCTTGCTCTCACGCTACATCCGCCAGCCAGCAAGTGTGATCGTTGACTATGTCTATGGAACCGACTTCGAAACGCACCGGCAGGCCCAGACTGTGACCCATATCGTGCTGCGGACGGTGGGGGCCGACTTGGTGCGGAACGCAGATGACACAGGGCTGTCTAGCAGTGGGCTGGATGTCCTATCCAAGTCTGAGAAGGTCGAATCGTGGACACAGGTAGCTATGGACAGGGCCGACGAACTCCGTGAGGTCTTCATGACGGGCCTTGGGATGGGAGGCTGGTAGGATGACTGTGGCCCGGGCCCAATTCCGCGATGCGGTTATCAGCCCCACTGGGGACGTACTCGTCGCCACGGTCGAGGTGCGCAATCCAGGTACCGCCGTTCCGATAACCGAGACCATCTACGCCGACGCATCAGGGGATCACTTCCTGAGCAACCCGTTCCCGACCGACCTGACGGGAAGATTCCAGTTCTATCTTACGCTTCCGAAGAGGGTTGATCTTCTGATCCAAGCGGTTGGATATGCCCCATACACCGTGAAGGATGTGGATGTCATCGGGATTGTAACTGAGAACATGGGAGCCACGGTGGGCACGACTGATGGTGGTCTTATCCCACATGGCTTGTCGGGAACGCCGACAGCAGCGGTTCTAACCCCGACGGTGGCCAACGAGTTCGCAAGTATAACAGGCAAGGACGGAGTGAATCTCACAGTGGCGATCAAGAAGCACGATGGTACGCCAGGCACGGCCCAGAATATCTACTGGAGAGCGTGGTTGTAATGCCTGTTATCCTAGTGCCCACGACGCTTCCCCCTGGGCCACCGTTGACATCGATCCCGTGTGTCAAGATCACACTTCCTACTCCATCCCTTTTGGAGGCAGGGGCCGAGCCCGTACCGCCTGAGATCGTGCGTGACCTGATACGGTCTGCCTGGATTGCGGTCGAGCGGCTACCTAAGCCAGAGATACACGTGATGAACGACATCACAATGGCTGGGGAGCAGATGCATCTTGATCGGGCGGACTACATCATTATTGGAGAGGTGAGGGCCGACGAGAAACAGCGCGGGCATAGCTACACTTTCAAGGATGTCGATATCGTCGTACCCATCGAGATACACACGAAGAGAAGCCGCCAGCGACTCTATGATATGATGGCCGAGGTACGCCGGATTGTGTATACGTATAAGCAAGCGATCAGGCCATACCAGCAAATCTACTACGATACGTTCCAGGAGTCTGCTGTCGGCCAGCATCTGTACTGGCGGGGTACGACTACGATCCGATTGACTAGCAGGGTGGTACCGATCATCAGTGGCATCTCGACTGGCTTTGAGACGCCGTCGAGACCGAACGCCGCGACCCGCGTTCCGCAAAGGCCGACAAGGGTCGAAGCTCCAGTGATTGAGGAGCCAGAGGAGCCTGTGCCACCAGCCGAGCCAGGTACGTCAGATCTGTTCTAGGGAGGAAATAGGATGGGTATCATAAGAACTGAAAATGCAGTGGTCGTCTGGCGTAAGGAACTATCCTGGGGAAACAGTCCAGCCGGCGGTAACTTCAAGAGGTTCGGGAATTTCGAGGCCGTGAACGCCCCCGATCCCGAATATGCGTGGTACCCGTTCTTTGGGGTGTTCGCCGGCCGTAACCGTAAGCAGATCTTCCGAGGGAAGCAGACCCTGCGTGGTTCGATCTCAGACATCAAGATGCAGGGAAAGCAGACGACCTTCTTGGAAGTGATGCTGGGCCGGTACGCATCTAACTGGTATACCGAGGGCAAGAGTGCGACTGACGAAACGATCCCGTCGTTTGAGATGTTCATTATCATGCGCGACACCGACGGGGTTGATCAACTGACTCGCTTCTACAAGGGTGGGCTGATCAATCGCTGGACGATATCCGCTAACGAGGGTGAGGAGCTTCGCTACAGCCTAGACGAAATGCTCTTCAAGGACTTGTGGCACAACCTCGCCGGGGTCGCCAAGTTTTACGGTGCCTTGACCTGTGGAGTTGAGCCTGAGTCGTATGAAGGGCGCTTCATGTTCTCTGAGTGTACCTTCCAGATGTTCGGATTGACATTCAGCCATGTCCGACGCTTCAGCCTGACCTGCGACCAACAGATCGAGATGCGCTACTACTTGCAGCGAGGCGGCGGCGCAGATGCCCAGCAGATTCCGAACGGATACGTCCCCGGGAAGCGTAGCTACCGTCTGGAAGTGGATTTGGACATGTCCGATCCAGCTATCGATCGGGACATCTACGAGTTCCTGCTCAACCAGGGTGCAGCGGCGTGGCCAGGGTACACCGCAGGTACTTCGATTACTATGCAGTTCGACCAGACGGGTTGCGGTGAAGGATCAGACAAGCTGACCCTGTTCTGTAGTACTTACCCTACTGTAGGTAACCAGGGATCGGTTCTCTTGACTGCACCGGTTAACGTTCCTGCCCCGCCTGCAGGGGTACCGACCGTTACCGCTACTTTTGATGTCAACATGGTGACGATCTACAGCCTGACATAGGGGGTTGCACTATGGCAACAGAAACGAAAACCAAGCCTGGAGTTCGATCCCCCGTTCTTCCCGCACGGGAGCCGTATCCTGAGCGGGAGCGGCATTACAGCCCTGACCGGCTGTGTCCCGATCAAAAAAGAGACGCGGGATGGGGGGCACGACCGGCAAAGTGATGGATAGGATGATCAAGTACCCAGGCAATCCGAGCAAGACGATGCCCCAGGCGGTCGCCAATGTGATGGCCGACGAGGTGGTGAAGGCAGTCGAGTGGTTCTATGATCTAGACCATGTCTATCTTGGAGACCCTACTGTACGTTCCATCCCTGACGATGAGGTGCGGGATCGTATCGAGGGCTGGCAGCGGGAGTACGACAAAGAGGTGGCACGCTACAACCGACGCTTGCCAGACGAGAACCGCCGGTTGCGATATGTCCTAGCTGACATGCCGTTCGAGCGGCAGCGGGCACTTGTCGAGAACTGGGAACATATCTGGATGTCCTGGCTGGCAGCAAATCCTGACTGGCACTGCGACGAGGGTGAGGGCTTTCTCCACAAGACGTATGGTCAGGTGGGCGGCCCCGACTGGTGGGGTACGCATCTAGCTATCGACGGCTACGAGTATGGTATGATGTAACAAAGGGGGTTGGATAATGGCTACCAAGAAGGAAGAGAAGCAGTACGGAGAGTTGACCGCTGACGATCTGGCACGGGCCGTGTCTGAGGTCAAGACCGTGATGGTCTTTCTGGGTGACAAGCGGGCGGAGATCACCTACAAGCCACTCACGTGGTGGGAGCGGAACAGGTGCATCTCGGCAGCGACCGAGTATTTCGTCGAGAAGGACGCCAAGAACCTTGACGTCTTGCGTACCAGGTTCCATCAGGAGACCTACTACGAAGAGGCCTTGCGGGCGATGCTCATGAGCGCCCCGTTCCCGATCAACACAATGGGTCTGCGGAACCTGCCAGTTGACATCGGCCGGCAACTTGAAGTGCTGGTGCCGAACCCAGTCAGCGTCGACGAGGTAACGGCTGCAAAAAAAGAGTAGATCGCGCACTGTCGCAGGGTGGGCAGCCCGACGATCCACTTATCTGGCGAAAGCAGGTGGAGTTGTCCCTTCTGCGTGCGGGCATCCCTCTTGAGGTACTCAAGGCGATGTCCGAGATTGATGTGTGGATTTACTACTTTATCCTACGGAAGAACGAAGAGATCGACCAGGCCCACAACGAAGCCGACATGCAGGCGCGGGCGTCGAGACGAGTATAGAGGACTAAGCTATGGTAATGGGTAACAGCGATCCTGGCGAAATCACAGTCAAGATGGTCATCAGCGGGGAGGAACTGCAGGGCCTGATGGGGAACCTGCCTGCTGGGGCAAGTGTTGCTGTGTCCCAAACACCGATGCTCGTCAACGTTGAGAAGGGCATCCGAACGAGTCCTACTTTCCTGTCTATCTTCAAGCCTCTTCTGGCCTTGGAGGCCGTGAAGTCAGGCATCAAGAACCTGCTCCAGAACAGTTCGATCATGAACACTTATATGGGTGCGATGGGGAAGATGTTCGGAGCAGCAGTCGACCTGCTACTTCTCCCGTTTACCCCCCTACTGAATCTGATGATGCTGGCTATGGGAAAGCTATTGCAGTGGCTGGTCACTAGCGGACTCCTAGAGGCTATTTCCAAGGGTGTGAACCGAGTGGTTGACTTTCTTAAGGACGTGGGCGGAGACCTACGCAATATCTGGAACGATATCAAGAACTTGGATATGAAAGCGCTGCTCCCCGATATTGGCACGCTGTTGCGTGATTCTCTAGGGTTCGCCGTGAAGCATCCAATTGAGGCTGGAGTACTCGCGATCGTCGCTGCTATCGCGGCAGCCAAGGTCGCAAACATAGCTGGTGGTCTTCTAGGTGGTGGGGCGGCAGGGGTAGGTGGTGGTGCAGCAGGGGGGGCCGCTGCGGGGGCAGCAGGTATGCCGCTGGCTGGGGTGGCCTTGGCTGCAGGGATGCTCACTGGTGGTGCCTACGTCGTCGGTAAAGGGGCGCAAGTAGCAACCGATAACATGTGGGATATCATACGGGGCAAGGGAGGGAGTGCCCTGAACGTCGCCAAGGGTACGATGGCCTACAACATCTTCAACCCACTAGGAATGGGTGCGGCTCTTTCGGCGTATGGCGGGGCGAAAGCAATCGGGGGTATACGTGGTCTGTTTGGAGGTGGCGGCGGAGGTGGTGGTGACAAGTCAGACGAGATGATATCCCAGCAGCAAGAGACAAACTCGTACCTACGTACGATAGCAGGTAGCTGGGGAACCATCCGACAGACCGTGACGATTAACGGAGCGCAGCAGCCAGAAATTACGGCTCAGCAGCTACTAGAGCAAGCGAAGATGCAGGGTCTGAGTACATCAATGGAGTAGATGGATGGCCGAACCCCTTCAGATTGAGGCTTATCTCTACTACCCTATATCCTATTCTGCGTATGCACACCGGAAGATTCGCTGTAGCTCGTGGCAGTATGTTATAGGCCGTCAGCATGTTGTATCGCCGATCCCAGGGATGCGCGCAAATGCAGGGGGCGAGCCTGGTTGTTTCGCTCTAGACTTCGGCGCGATGACTGAGGATATTATTATTCAAGGGGGCCTACCCGATTATCCTACCTACAACACGGGAGAGACGGATACGACAACCCCGATTCTGCGGTGGCCAGAGATCGAGGAGATCTGGCGCACGAGTTGGCGGTTCTACTCGATGACGATGACGGCTAACATGGCTTGCCTTCTTGTCTTCTATGATGACGCGGGGTCTTACTACGAACACTACGTACTACCAGGGAAGCTGCATCTGAGGCGTGACGCCGCAAAAGAGTTGTGGGATTTTACCGCTACGTTTTATACTGTGGGATGGTCGTGGACGTAGATGGCCACAACTAACGTAAAGATCAAAGGGGCGGGCTGGGTGAAGTGGCTCAAGGTAGAGCAGATCGATCACGTTCTCAACCGGCAAGCACTGATCACGCCCCTCCCTGGCGAATCGGGTACAGGCAAGCCCCAGGCGTTCAGCATCGATATGGGTATGATGAACCAGGATATCGTGTTGCGGGGTGTGCTCAGGGATAGCGACCCCGATGCCTCGGACAGCGCAGCGTCGTGGCGTGATCTACGTCACATCGTGATCCGTTCGTGGAAAGACCTGGTCTTCGGCTGGAATGATCTACTGGCCCCGACGGGGTCGTTACGGCTTGGGTACTATCCCTATTCAGGGAGCGCCTGGCTGTCAGGTGGGACGATCTGGTATCGTACACTCCCGACGAGTTTTGAACTGACTCGTGAGGGTGGTCATGGTTATTGGGTCTTTAGTCTGACTCTTGCAGTAGTGGCGTGGCCACCAGTTAACTACGAGATTTAGAGATGAGAGCAAAAGAAGTCTGGACAGCCGACGGGGGGAACAATCCATCCTGGGGCTATCGCGTTCCGTTTGTCTCTAAGCTCAGGATCGAGAGTTCGGCTTCGATGCATTCCTCAGAACTGTTGGTGGAATGCGGTCGATATGGTGGTGGTTTGATTGTATGGCAGAGTATTATGGTGCGTGATCCTGATACGTTGGCCCTGCTGTTCTTCGGACGTATCGACGATATCCGACCGATCTCTTCTGGGACACACGGAAAGATGTGGCGCATCCATGCACGTGACTTTATGTCTACCCTCACTGACAACCTGGTGTGTCATGTATTGTATTTCAACGGGCCAGGCCCCGCACCACCGTGGTTCGTTCCCAACTGGCGTTTGGGATGTGGTGAAGGGCAGTCAGCGGGTCAGGGTGGCTGTGGTAAGTCTCGTCTGTCCATTGTACAGAACCTGGCTATGGGTGTGCGGCAGGGATTCACCAGTACGACGTCGGGCCTTGGTTTCCAAGCGTCAGGTGACACTATCACACCGAACTACTTGGAGAGTTCAGGTGTGAAGATCTACAATGCTATCCAGGAATTGGCGGAGGGACACCCCTATGTGGTAGGAGCCCCACAACTGGGTGTTGGCTACGACTTTCGGCAGGCGTTCAACCGCCAGCCACCCGTGTTCCAGTATTTCAAGAAGGGTACGATCAACTGGAATGCTACCAAGATATTTATGTGGGAGCCCCCCGATGGGTCGTCTACCTATATTCCTATTGTGTCATACGACGCCGAGCGAGAAGGGTTTGATGTCTACTCGCGTGCAATTGCGGCGGGGCACGGCGACCTCTATCCCAGCGAGAGGCAGTATATCAACGGTGTCGGGTGGCGGGAATGGGGCGGGTCAGCGGCTCCAGGATACGCAGATCAGGTGTCGGCGGGCATGTCTGATGTGTGGAATCCACCCGAATGGGGCGGGAAGACCTATAGGATACAGCGTGAAGTCTATGTCCATGACGAATCTGCTCAGGATTCAGATGCTCTTGCAGCGATATGTTTGGGTAAGTTGCGAATTGAGGATGCTTACGGGTCTACTGCCCTGAAGGGAATAGTAGCCTCAACCTTCGCAGTAGCAGGTATCCCAATCAACAATCAGAATAGTCCTCCTCTGCCAGGGGATGCTATTCGGGTGAGCCTGCCCGATCTCACGATCCAGAACTACATCGTTGACAAGTGGGTCTACGAGGAGCCGCCTGGGATATCCTATTTTACGATTGGACAGCGGCCTAAGAGTGACCCGACCTACCAGATGCTTGCGGATCGTAAGGAGCGCCAGCGCAGTGCGGCAGCGGCCAAGCGGGGCTGGACGTCTCCGTGGTGGTCTACCGAATCAACCAGGAACCACTACTGGATAGACCACAACCTTGGTGTGGTGCCCAGGACGGTGAGTATCTCTTTCGCTCGGTACACAGGGGCCAACGAAGCGTTTGGTAATCCAATCGCTACAACCCGAATAGAGCAGAAGACTGTAGCCATCGCGGTTCCTATGTACGCTGATCCAAATCAGGGAGCCTGGGTCGGCTATCAGATCATTGAGAACACGAAGGACAGGATCGGTCTTCTCTGTGCTGACTGGCTGGGTTATTCACGGCTGGCAGCAAGTGGTAACCTGACTTCCGATGGCTGGTGCCACCTGGGGCGGAACATAGCGTTCAGGATCAGCTTGGAGGCTTGAAAGGGAGTGGATCATGTATGTGCTGACGTTTGTCTGCAAGTCCCTGAAGAAAGGTACGTGTCCCTGCTGCGAAGGGAGTGAGGTCGCGGCCCATCTGGGCGTGCCAAAGGATCAGCAGGAATGCTTCTGTGGCAAGTTCGTGGAGGACATGCCGAGGAAACAGAGAATCCCTAAGTTCCATACATGCATTCGCCGACTTGGAGATGCCGGCCAGATGTTCGTTACCCAGGACGAGACGGACACACTGCGGATCGATATTCGGATGAGGGGGCCGTTCGACCCTGCATCTGCGTACAAGGCTATTCGATACCTGGAGACGCGCCATCCAGGAACAGTGTGGCGGTTTGAGGATGAAGGCGGGGGTGACGAACCGCAGCCGACGTTTGCAGAGATGCTACCGCCTACGGTTGGCGTGCCGCCACCCAGGAACGAAGAGGAGGTCACGACCGAGAGCCTGGAGCCGAGGTCTAGAGATGTCAAACCTGAAGATCTAATACAGCATGTTGGCTATCGTGGCCCGTTGCCACCAGGGGTACATATTTGATAACTGATTGGTACTGGTGGGGGCAAGCTGATTTGAGGTATCGGGGTGACGATACCCTACTTGGGAATTCGGCCTACGCCAACCCATATTTCCCAGCATCACTCAAGAAGTTCGGGCTCCAGTTCAGGCGGAACGGAGGCCCTGTGCAGCTCATCCGCGATTTTGATACGATGTGGAACAATAATCCAGGACACTATACATGGCACTTTACCGTTCTCACTGGAGGTACCGTTTACCAGCATTTCCCGACTCAGGCGGTCACGAAGTCGAGAATCCCCGCTGCTGGCGGGCATGGGCCTGGGACACCCGTGGTTCCCGTGCCTGCTTGGTTACAGTCGCGTTCGTTGGAGGCGTGGTGTGTTGTGGTGAGTTTCGAACCAGTCGTCTACAGAGTGTTTAGCTGTCCTACTGGTGTTCAAGGGGTGACTTCCCGTTGTTATAGCTATAGCCCTCCTTCAAACCTGTGGCCTAACAGTGACTGTAGGGGTTGCGACTATAAGGGAGAACAGGCCTTCGGGGATCGACCTTTTACGGTGGCTCAGCGTGATTCCGCCGTTAATCTAGCAAAGTGGCTTTTCACTGTGGCCTATGGCTGGGGGGCTCCTGTAAAGAATCAGAATGTATTCGGGGCCGAGGGGTGGGGGGATGCTATATTTGATTACGACCCTGGCCCCGCTCCCCCGTTGGCTATTCCTTGGCGCAAGCCTGTGGCGGGAGGGAGCCTTGGATCTGGTTGGAATGCTAATAATCCTTCTTTCTGGTCATGTGATGGAGGGTACCACCGAGCCCAGGATATCATAGGTGTAGCCGAGGGCTCCCCTATCGTCGCTGCAGCAGGAAACCACAGTGGCAACGGGTGCCGCGTGGTCAGTAGAGGGCTTGACTCTCAGGTGGGAAATTGGGTACGCCTGAGCCATAGCGAGCCTGCCGACTGTGCAGATTATGGCCTTCCTCGAATAGATACGATGTATGCCCATATGCAGTCCCTGGCGTACGTCAGTCCGAACGAGTGGATAGATAGCAATCGGATCATCGGGAGAGTCGGCCAGACTGGGGGTACTGGAGAGGGTGTCCATCTGCATTTGGCAGTCTACGAGTTTGCCACCAATGCGATATACGATGGTGTGGCTACATCAGGAACTCCCTTCGCCCCGTGTGCCAACCGCAAAGACCCGATGAATTACTTGCCAAGCTGGTAGATATGCCTTACAACTCTTTCGCGCTTTCACTTGCAGGTGATGTTATCCTGGGGGGCTACACCATCCCTCTGGCAGTGTGGAATGCTATTTATGGGTACGTCCGCACTGCAGGGCATGTCAGTGATCCCTTCAGAGCAGGGAATTCCTGCTGGAAGCTGGCTTGCTATCTCGGCATTGCGGCGGTCGAGAGTGCTTCGACATTCGATATAGGGATCGAGGGAGACGCTGCCAATAGTGTATACAGTGGCCCAGGGGGGACGTGTTGTACCTACTACTCCTGCCTGGACGCAGTGGCGTGCCCTGGTGGAGTGACTGCTTGGGACAGGGCCCGGGCCCACGCTCCGTATGGGAGTTATGGGGCCTACCTCTCGCATGGTATCTACCAGCTTTATGTCTGTGGGCAGGGGTCAGCCTATATCTGTGATCCTGCACAACTACATGATCTTGGGATTCATATGTCAATAGCTTTGTACTGGATTTCTAGGGCTGTAACTTCCCAGTGGAGTGATTCCAATATTGAGTTGAGCGTGCGGCAGGTTTGTCGGGAGTCGGGGCATCCTGGCTGGGATGATTTGTATCATCCATCCTATACTAGCATCTGGAATGCAACCCAGGCGATTCAGCCAGACCTATATGCATTTCTTCTAGGGAACGTACCTCCACCGTCGGGTAGGGTAGTAACGCTTTTTGAGCATATCCAGTACATGGGTCGGCAATTGGTTCTCACGGCTGATACTATCGATTTCAACCCACTCGGTTTCAATGATATCGCCTCCTCGATCAAGATCGAAGGAGGGACAGGTACGCCAGCTATAACGCTTTTTCAGCATACTGGCTACCAAGGGGCCGCTATCATATTTTCAGGGAACGATCCCGATTTTGGCCAGCATATGATGACGGACACACTGTCTTGGAACGACCAAGCCTCTTCGCTCAAAATGGTGGGTGCTGCACCGCCGCCGCCGGCATTCCCACCAGGCCCCCTGCCTCCGTTTCCCGTTCCTGCGCAGATACTGGGGCCAAGTCCGTTGCCCCCTTTTCCATATCAGGGTACCTTAACCCGAAACCCACTTCCACCACTACCATCGTGATAAAGGAGGCTTGACAATGGGTACGTTGAACGATCCTGAGTACTTCCTGTATCGTTTGCTTATCTTCGGGGGCGATGGGACACTACGAGTTCGCGCGTTCGCTGACCGAGTGGAGCGGGACAGGGTGGCTCGTGAGCTGGACGACGAGACCTTGGCCCTAGCCGTCTTGGTAGAGTACACAGTGAACGGGGGCGACTACCCTACTGGGATCGACGAACACCCAGAGCGCCACGTCCAGAAAGGTGAACACCGACGAGTGACTGGCAGTACGGGCCGGCCTGTGGTACAATCATACCGTAGATAGTCTAGATCTGATATGGCCGCCGTCTACGAAGACGGAATGGCAAGGCGATATTCAAAAGGAGGCATCGAGTGCGTACTGTTACAATCGCCCCTGTGCAGGGCAAGACGCTTGACGAAGCGTACACGGCTGCCGAGGCGATCCAGCCTGAGTACCAGGTGGTGCCCAGGTCAGGACTCCGCCTAGACGAGGCCACAGGGCATCTGAAGGTCGATGGCGGCGGCGAATTCGAACTGACCCCGCTGGCCCTGACGAAGCTCATCCGCCCAACTGGACTCCCCGCTCGCTACATGCTGCTTTCCCCGAACGACGTGGCCGCCTACAACTTCAACTACTGGGCTCCGCGCCAGAAGGGGAATGTACAGCTTGCGATCCTCGGCGAGAAGTGCATCGGCGCGATGTCGGAGAACTGCAGGCCGATTGCCCACACACGGGTGATCACACTTCTCTCCGACTACCTGAAAGCCGAGCGAGGGGATGCTGGCGTCCTGAACTTCCGCGAGTACACTCTCCGCAATGAGGACTTGCGGCTGAGGTTCACTGTCCCTGGCATCGCACCTGTCGAACCCCGCAAGGGTGACATCGTACAGGTCGGCTTGGACTTGGTGAACATCGAGTCGGTGAAGGGCTACCTGGATGTCCAGGGTTGCTTCTACCGTCTGATCTGCACCAATGGGATGGTCGACCGTCGGATCGGGTTTGCGCGCAGAGCGCAGTCACTCGACTGGCAGAATCACGATTCCATTCTACAGCAGGCGTTGAGGTACTTCACCGAGGCCACCGAGAAGATGACGGGATTTGGTCGGTACCTGCCCGCGCTGACGGGAGCGACCCCGCCAGCGTTCATACGCAGTGAGGATGCCGAGGGTGCCCATGACCGAAAGGCGTGGGCCAAGGACATCCTACACCTGGGCCATGTGTCGAGTACCTACATCCCCGATTTCCTGACGGAGTTGCAGGCCGAGGAGCCGACCTTTTACGGCGTCTACAACGCCCTCACACGGCTCGGTCGCGACTCCAAGGAGCCCGTCTTGCGGCTGCAGTGGGAGAAGGCAGCAGCGGCTCTCCTGACTCCTACGAGCGCCGTGAAGTATGGCTACAACGGCTTGACAGTTGAATAGGGGAGCCCGCCCCCTCTTAGCTCACGGTTATTAGCGGGTGTGTTAAGATGGGGTGGCTGGCGAGGCAAATTGTACAGCTAGGCAAAAGAGTCCTAGCGAGTAGCCAGCCCCCCCAAAGTGATCATAATGGCTGAGACGAAGACCCCAAGGAAAAAGCCCCAGCGTCAAATACGCCGTATCTTCGAACCGACAGGGCGTGATCCTGCGTGCGAGCGGTGCGAACTCTGCTTCGAGATGCGCCACAATCGGTGCGTCTGGGGCCGAGGCCCCGAACGTAGTGACATCATGCTTGTCGGCATTATGCCTGGCGTTGAGGAGGATCGTGAGGGCCAGCCCTGGGTCGGCATAGCAGGCGACTACCTGAAGGAGACGCTGGGCGAAATCGGCATCGACTTCGATTCCTTGTACTGCACAAACGTCCTCAAGTGCACTACCCAGCGGGATCGGGAGGCTGGCGGATTCCTTAAGGCAAGTCCGAAGCAACTCAAGGAGTGTTCCCCATATCTGCTTTGCGAGATCAGCACGGTTCAGCCCAAGGTCATCCTGGCGATGGGCGACGCACCCACATTCTTCTTCACGGGCCATAATAGTGTTGCTGCGGCCCGTGGCGGAGAAGTCGAATTCCCTGCAGCTAGACTGACGGTGGTTCCTACATACAACCCTGCGTATTTTGTGAGGAACAAGCCGCTCTCTATTGCCAACGGGCAGGAGAGGCGATTCCTGCGCGACATAAAGAAGGCGCGGGATATTGCCAAGGGGACGTGGAAGCCGACCCAGATCGAGGTTACCATCGCTGACACGGTTGACAAGGTCAAGGCAATGTTTGCGGGGATGGCCACTGCGAAAGAGATTGTGGTCGATATCGAGACTACTGGCTTGGAGAGCTTCAGGGAATGGGCTAGGGTGTACTGTGTCGCGGTGTGCTTCGAGGACGGCCACGCCTGGGTGCTGCCCTGGGATCATCCTGACTATCCCCAGGCTAACGGTGCTATACGGAAGCGGTTCTTGGAACTGCTGTACGGGAAGACGATAATTGGGCACAACATCAAGTTCGATCTCGGATGGCTGTCTAGGATTTACGGGCTGGATATCTGGAAGGTCGATTTCTGGGACACCCGCGTTGCGTCCCATTTGCTTGATGACAACTACCCCAAAGGACACCCACTGAAGATTCTGGTGCGCGACCACGTGAACGCTCCAAACTATGCCTTCGGGATGAAGTGGAGCGAGGCGAAGCGGTCGTTCACGATCGGGCGCAAGAAGATCGATTGGGAAGTCCTTCTGACCTACTGCGGACGAGACGCAGGGTACAACTGGTTCCTCAAGAAGAAGCTGGCGGCGGCCCTGGTCGAAAGGCCGAACCTAGAGGCGATGGCCAAGACGATCCTGTTCCCTGCGTGTCGTGTGTTCTGCCAGATGGAACTTAATGGGATCGGGGTCGACGAGGAGCGCCTGGCCGAGAGCCGGAAGACGATCAAAGAGCGGATCGCGGTGCTACAAGAGGAGCTTAGGGCTGAGGGTCTCGATACCGCCAATATGTCCAAGAAGGCGGTTGTGATTGATTGGGTCTACCAGGTGCGGGGGCACCCTATCGAGGAGAAGACATATCGAAAGAAGGAGCCGTCGGTCGCGAGGGCTTCCCTTCTTCGGTTTGTCGAGGCTGATCCACCTATCGGGAAACTCATCGAGTGTATGGAGCTTATGAAGCTGATGGGTACCTACCTTGGAGACCCCGACCATCCCGACAAGAAGAAGCGTAGCACGGGCTGGCTGCCTCTAATCTACAAGGGGCGGATGTATCCACGCTACGACCAAGCGGGCACCGTGACGGGCCGTACGTCCTGTGAGAGCCCGAACATCCAGCAGACGGCTAACGATACGCGGGTGCGTAGTCTCATCGTCGCACCTCCTGGGTGGTCACTGCTTAATGTGGACTTCAGCCAGATCGAGATGAGGATCGCAGCGGTAATTGCTAAGGATACGAAGCTGATCGCTGGATACAACGCCGATGTCGACGTCCACGCAGGCGCGGCGGCACACGTCCTGGGCAAGCCTGTCGAGGACGTAACTGACCAAGAGCGTCGGCGGGCCAAGGCCCGTAACTTCGGTTTCCTGTTCGGGATGCGGTGGTCGACCTACAAGAAGTACGCTTTTATCCATTACGGGATTGTCCTCAGTGACGAGGAGGCCCAAGAAGAGGCAAAGTTCTTCCACGACACGTATCCTGATATCACGCGTTGGCAGAAGCGGACGATGACTGGTATTCAGCAGGTCACTCTCCAGGCGGAAGCAGAAGTACGAAATGAGGCTTACGAGTGGGTGAATACTAAGGACATCCGAGTCGAAGCGTGGCCCCCAACTGTGACCTCCCCTCTGGGGCGCGTACGCAATCTGCCTCACGCTCTCAGCAAGGACAGGCGCGATGTCGAATCTGCGTGTAGGATGGCTCTGAACTCACCAGTCCAGTCTATGGCTAGTGATCTTGCTCAGTGGGCCTTGGCTCGGTTGTTCGACAGCGATGTTCTCCGCGAGCTAAACTTTGATCCGCCATCCGACCACGGAATTCTGAATCTGGATGAGATACGTGTTGTAGAGTTCGGACACGACGCCATTATGTTCGAGGTGCGGGACGACTGTATCGAGAAGTACAAGGCCATCGTCTTGGCAGTGATGGAGAACCTACCTCTAGATGATATGGGTGCGGGGTACTGGCCCGTGCCGATCAAGGCGGATGCCGACGTCTTCAAACACTGGGACGTAGAAGATATTGAAGAGGGTGGTACCCTCGATGAGACAGGAGGATTCGGGCAATGAAGGTTCCAGCAGGAGCGCGAGAGGTACATCCCCAGCTAGGGGATCAACCTGGCCCTGACGAGTTCGGGTTTGTGCTGTGCGAGCACGGGCATACTGGTCAGACGTTTATCGTCGATGATGCGATCGACGTCGCTATCCCCAAGGGACAGTGGAACCCATACTGTGTTGGCTGCATCATGCTCGATGTGGTCAAGCGGGCGAAGTTGCGGCCCATGAAGTTCTATGTCGCCCAGAAGACCGCCTTGGCGCAGCCTGCGTCGGCGGATTTGATAGTGCCTGGGTCGGGGTTGATCCTGCCTCAGAGCGCCGTGGACGATCTGCGGAGAAGGGGAGCTAGATAAGATGGTATTAAGCAATAACCAAGAGAGCACTATCAGGCCAGAAGTCATCGCTGCCCTGACTGACATATCGATCACCTTGGCTGGAGTCGACCAGCGCAAGAAGGATGCCGAAAGTGACTACCAAGCGGCACGTTTGGCATTGTTCGCCCTGCTCGATCTGGAGACGGGTGTGGGCAGCAAGATTACGGTTCCGATACCCGAAACGGGTAGGCGGATCGGGCGCACGATTGTATACGGGAGTCCGTCTCTCAACGCCGAGGCTCTCCGTATGGCGATCGGGGATGAGAAGTTCGAGAAGGTGACCACCAAGACGGTAACCTACAGCCTCGACTTCGCAGCTCTGAAGGAAGCGATTTTGGCTGAGGAGATCACTCGGAGCCAGATCGAGAAGGCTATCACTCCTGGTAGCGTGACTCAGCGATTGATGCACAGCAAGATCGGTTCACGGGAAGACCAAGATGTCGAGCTACCCCGCCCGAAGACTGAGGTTGAGGGGCTCTTGGAGTTCTAGTGATGGAGCAGTTCACGCTTATCATCGACGGCGGAACCGTTGGAAGCAATCCTGGGATCGGTGTGGCGGCGGTCTTGCTGAAGGACAGCGAGGGGCAGACGGTACACACTGAGAACTCGGTGCTGGGCCCGGGTGTGTCGAACAACCAAGCAGAATACCACGCATTGCTCTTGGGGCTCGACGTAGCCAAGCGGCATGGGGCCACTCAAGTGCTGGTGCTAAGCGATAGTAAGCTTATGGTCAACCAAGTTACATGCGTGTGGGCGATCCACAACCTGCTGTTGCGCGGGCTGGCTGACCAGGCTTGGCAGCTAATCAACGAGTTTGACAAGGTTATCGTACGCTGGGTTCCTCGTACCGAGGTCGCCGAAGCCGACGCCCTGCTCAACGCGGTGCGGCCAGAAAGCGTACCAGCATCTGTTAGCGGGTCACAGGTAAGTCTCCACGATTGGCTACGGAAGCCTGAAGGGTTGTGGTACCATCTACCCGACGGGAGAACACTCTACAAGCTGACCTACTATGTCCAGGTGACAGGGGGAGCCGCCCCGTCCATCGACTTCAAGATCTGGCAGTCTTTGTGGGATCGCAATCGCGAGTGCTGGATTGTCTGGCGGCCTTGGGGGAAATATCCTCTGACGAGCCAGCAGGTTCAATTCGGCGTGTCCTTGGGTGATCTGGAGGACAGAATCCAGGAACCTATTATGGCCCCGTTGTGTAAGATACGATCAGAGTTCTTCGATGCCCCCTTCGTGGGAAAATGGGGTGGGCGATTGTTGATTCTACGGAGTGATGCCTGGGAGCATGTCGACGAAACCCTGGCCGACTAAACTGAACACCGCCAAAGACCTTGCGGGATTCCTGCGCCGGAAAATGAAAGCCGTTGGCGGAAAGCATAACGATTTCAAGTTCAAGACCGCCGAGCGGTTCTTGGCGGATATCCTGTTCGATTGGCGTGATCCATACGAGATCGCTTTGGTCTACAACGCGGTGATTGACGCGACGGGGTTGGTGGATGATCTATGGTATCTTCTCGATCTCAGGGCGTATGTTCGGCTCAGGAAGCAGTATGCCCCCCTACAGGGAGTCGCTCATTACGTTTACCTGGCCCTGTTCGCCGACGTAGGGGCGGACAAGCAGGGCTGGCTCGCCCTTGTCGAAGACCTAGAGGATGCGATTGTGGCTAGGGATGCAGCTACGGAACAGGCTTTGCGCGAAAGGCTGAAGGTGTTAGAGCAGCTAGGCGAGGTAACTAGGGAATGAATGGATTCGAGGAATCCCAGACCAGCCCAACTGATCTAGAACGGCATCTGCTTAGTGCGATTAGGGGGCTGGACGATCTGGCGCTCCTAGATCGCCTTGGTGTGACCGAGAAGACCTTCCGTGATCCGTCGTGCCGGTCTGCCTTTGTCTACATCCGAGATGTCCTTGCTCGTACTGGAGATGTCCCTTCAGCTTCTGATCTTAAGGTATTCGGCGGGATCGAACGGGTAGAGGATGCTGCTGACTTGGAGAGTGCGGCGACATCTGTCAGGAATCACGAGATGGCCTTGGATGCGCGGGACATGATCACTACTCGTTGGGGTGACATGGAAGAGGATGCCCCGCGCGGTATCAGTCTCCTAGTGCAGGATTTGCTAGGGTTGCGTACTAGAGACCTTAGCCATACGGCCCACAGCGACGCGACAGCTATGGAGCGTATGGCTGACCAAGACAAGCGGCGGAAGCAGGTCGTAGAAGGAGGCATCCTGGGTATACCTACAGGGCTCCTGACCTTCGATAAGGCAGGCCAGGGCTGGAGTCCAGGAGAGCTAATCACGGTTATGGGTATGACGGGTATTGGGAAGTCGTGGTTGCTGATCTACTTCGGGGCGGTCGCTTACCAGGCGGGCTACAAGGTTCTCTTCATTGAACCAGAGTTGAGCCGACTAGAAACCGAGTACCGCATCGATACTGTCCTGGGGAGACTGAACGGGTTCTCGTTCAGCAACAAGGCACTGCTGCGTGGCCAGGTGGACAGGGTGAAGTATGAGGAATGGCTCAAGAAGTTTGCCCAGAATGATCGCTGGGTGACAGCGGATTCCAGTGATACCCCGACGGGCACGTTCACGACTGAGGCTATCGTTAACCTTGTCAGCACCCACAAACCACATCTTCTGATGATCGATGGATTCCACCTGCTCGGAACGAGCGCGGGGCTGAAGACCTGGGAGCAGATCAAATTCTCATCGGACGCTGTCAAGACGCTAGCAATCCGTCATGAGATGGCCGTGATTACTGCGATGCAAGTCCAGCGGGAGGCGATGGTGGCGGCTGGAGCGACGCCAGAGATATACCACGGAGCCTATGGTAAGGCTTTGCTAGAGGATAGCCAGCGGATCATCGCACTGGCGAAGTCGAGCGGGAACTCGACTCAGAGACTCTATGCTGTGACCAAGATGACGCATGGTGCACCAGTAGAGGGTCGGCGGAGACTCAACTGGGATGTTGATTCTGGAGAAATCTACGAGATACAGAAGGGCCAATCGTGAGAAGAGAATACGAGGTAGATCGAATCCTCGAAGCACTGATGATCGAGGTCGAGCGGTACAGCCAGGGTAATTACATCTGCTGCTGTCCTTTCCATGAGGACAGGCATCCTAGCTTTGCTGTTACTGATGACACAGGAGCCTGGATATGCTATGTGGGCTGTGGCGAAGGGAACATCGTAGAACTCGTGATGAGGGTGATGGGCTGCAATGCCAAGTCTGCGCGGCGCTGGCTGGAGTCGGTACCTTCCCCGCTAGAGGTTGGATGTCCTGACCTTCCACTCTGGAGTGATCGGCTTGAGGAGCATGTCGGGCCACCAGAGTTCCACTACACCGAAGGCGTGACCCACAAGCTCATGCTGGAGCGGGGATTCACCAAGGAAACCTTGGCCAAGTTCCGGATCGGATGGGACAAGGTACGCCAGGCGATTGTCATACCTGTCTATTGGGAAGGTGTTAGGGTCGGGCTGATCTACAGGAATATCCCGCCACTACCGCCCGACGTGCCGAAGTACGAGTACACACCCCACCTGCCCAAGTCCGAGTTGCTGTTCGGGATGGAGCATGTAACGCCAGGTCTTTCAGCCTTGATCCTCGTCGAGGGGCCGTTGGACTGTATGTGGCTACATCAGTGTGGGTGGCACTCGGCAGTCTCGATTCTAGGTATGCATGTATCCAAGGCACAGGCGGCCCTGATCGAGAAGGCTACCTATAGCGTGGTGATGGCATTCGACGCTGATGAGGCGGGGATGGCGGCCCGTAAGCATGCCCGTAAGATACTGAGTAGGTGTTACATCTATGACGTCGTACTCCCACCAGGCAAGAAGGATGTGGCGGAGTGCTCGATCGAAGAGGTCAACCAGGTGATGGCCCAGGCCTTGCAAACATCCCCAATTATACCCGAACCGCAAACATCGACTTGACAACCCTTGAATACTATGGTTGAATTGGACTAGGAGCTACACCACTCACGAGGGAAAGGAGGTGAGACCATGAGAGTAGAGGAGGCTGTAAGCATCGGATTCGAGCAGTTGTCTGCGCACTATCGCCCCTTGGTTGAACACATGCTTCGGGCTTACTATATGCCTGATGCCAACTTGGACGATCTTCGGCAGGAGCTAGATATTGTTATCTGGCGATGCCACGAGAACGTGTGCAGCGGGCGTGTAAGTCTGAGACACGATTTTGATCCATATCTACGGCAGTCCATGCTCAACCGATTGATCGATCTCTTTCGTAGTGCAGCCCGAAGGCCAGTTGGCCAGCCCCTGGAAGACGTCGGGATACTCACCGACGACAATAGCCGCAATGCACTTCTGGATGCAGAGATGATGATGCATCTGGACTCTGTTCCCCTGAGCAGGGATGCGCGATTGCTGGTGCGTCTCGTCTTAGATGATGTACGTGACTACCGAGAGATGTTCATACGTCGGATCGGTGGAGTCGGGGGACGAGCACGTTTCGCAAGTGCAAAGCGTGAACTGGGTCGGGCTATGAAGCCGTTCAAGAAGGAGGTACTACACCATGCCGGTCAGAACTGGTAAGGATCGGATCGATCAGGCAATGGCTGAGCAACAGGCGCGTGCTGCCCAATCTCGCAAGTGGCTCTTCCTTCGGGAAGACGGGGAGACGGCGAAGATACGCTTTCTGTCCGATATCGAGGACGCGAGCGGAGCAGGCGGGCTGGCGGCGGTTGCCAGGTTCCATGATGATAGGGTACAGGGTCAGCGTGGCGTCGCCGAGCCCAAGATATGCTCCGAGAACGAGGAGTGTCCATTCTGTACTGACGAGGGGAAGCCCTCTAAGATCAAGGGGTTCTTCTGGATGTACGTCTACTACGTCGACCATGCCGAAAAGCGAGATCAGACTCGATTCGGCGGGGAGGAGTGGAAGCCTGTACAGGTAAATGGACGCACATTCTTCCGCGAGCGGATCGAGGCCCCCCGCGTACTGTCGGCCAACAGTCGATTGATCAAGGCAATCATGTCTGCCTTCGGGCATGATGGTTCACTTCTCATTCGGGACTACTCACTGAGCCGGTCAGGTGCGAAGAACTCGCCTGAGATGTTCTACCAAGTGTGGCCTTTGGAGCAGGGCGAATTCAAGATCGACGTTCCTGCACTGGTGTCCCTGGTGGACTATGCCGATGGTCGTGTGACTCTGAGCGGAGAGGAGGTGACGTTGCGTGGCACAGAAGCATATCGAGCCCCAGTCTCTGACGCCGACCTCGAAGAGTACGGCCCGCCCGCTGACTCATCCGACAAAGCGGCCCCAGAAAGTAACGGGGAAGGCAATGGAGACCCCGACGACGAATTCGGATTCGGCCCCAAGCCGTAAGTACGAGATACCAGTAATCGTCTCGGACTTTGCCACGATCCCTTGTGGGGATTATGGTAACCTGAAGCCAGGAATCCAGATCGAGATCATCTCGACTGGAGACCCTGACGAAGAGGCGGCCCAGATCGAGCAGGCGATGCGAACAGCCGAGGCTGCCTACCGACGAGTGGACGAGGTGCTGCTGGTGCTGATCTCCAACGCAATGGCCGACGTTCCGTCGCTCAAGGGTGTTCTGGATGCACAGGCGAAGGCCCTCGAAGTCATGAAGGAGAACATGCACCGGATGGCGAACGAAGTCCGACGGCAGCAAACCATCTTACGAGAGGCAGGAATTGACAAACGAACTAGCGGTTAATTCCTACTGCCACAAGTGTGGGAAGAGCCAGCCCATGATCAATCTGTGGGCCTACAAGTGGACAGGCAAGCCCCGCGTCGAGGCGGGCGGTTTCGGCCTTACAGGCGTGTGCCAGGTGTGCGGTAAGGGGAAGGACTTTGTCGTGTCCGAGCACGTCTATATGGCCCTGGCGGCAGCCAAGAGGATTCGGTATGAGTGAGTGCGAACCCTTGGACATTGAGGCCATCGTGGCCGAAGTGAACAAGAGCATGAAGCAGACTGTCATGCGGATCGGCAACGACCCCGATCTGGCTCTCCAACTTGTGCCGACCTCGATCGGGCCGCTCGACGAGGTTCTTGGTGGTGGTATCCCACGCGGTCGGTACTGCCTGGTGATTGGGAACTTCAGCACAGGCAAGACGTTCTTCTGCCAGCGGACGATCCGAGCCGCGCAGGCGCGGGGGATGTCTACGGCCTACATCGACACTGAGCGGGCGTACAATCCAGACTGGTTCGCCACGAGTGGGGTGGATGTGACACGGCTACCAGTAGCATCTCCTACGACAGGCGAGGACGCCTTTGATGTACTGCACAAGCTTGTCGAGCTCGGAGTCGATTTGGTAGTGGTGGATAGCCTGGCGGCAATGGTGCCCGCGACCGAAGTCGAAGAAGGGATGTCCCACGCTACAGTAGGGTTGCAGGCTCGTCTGATCAGCCAGGGTCTGCGGAAGCTGTTCGCGGTCAACAAGAATAGCGTTGTGCTGCTGACGAATCAGATACGACCTGACATCAGCGGGGCACGCTGGGGCTCGCCCGAAACAGTTCCTGGAGGCAAGGCTCAAGAGTACTGGGCATGGCTCACTTTCAAGATGAGACGGCGTGGCTGGATCATGAATCACAAAGAGGCCAAGGATCAATGTCGCGTCGGCTTCAACATGGTCTTCGAGATCACGAAGAGCAAGCAGTGTGCCCCGTACCAGAACATCGAGGTTCCGTTCTTCTTCACAGGTAAGCTAGACGTGCTCCAGACCGTGGTCGACTCCGCTATTGAGCGCAAGGTTATCGATCAGAAGGGGGCGGTCTACAACTACCATGAGCAGAAGTTCGTGGGGCGGCAAAAGCTGATTGATTGGCTGACTGAGACTGAAGGAGTCGAAGACGCTCTGTGGCAGGAGGTGCAGGATGCGGCGAGATAACGAAAAGCCAGGTACCGAACTCACGGCCCCGCATCGTAAGCTGGTAGAGATCATCCATCAGATCGGGTTTGAGGTGCTCGCCGAGTATTCTGTCGGGCCCTACATGCTGGATTGCTACCTGCCAGAGTTCCACATCGGCATTGAGGCTGACGGCCCTGGCCATAGCAGAGTGCACGACGAGAAGAGAGATGGCCAGATACACGACCTGTACGGAATACCAGTTATGCGTTTGGCGTCCGTCGTTATCGAGCTGAGCCCATCTACCACACGGCAGAACATCGTGGACTTCGCTGGGGACTTCCTAGACAGCGTCGCCGAGCGACGGGAGATCGCAAAGCAGTACGAGAGGACGCATGATGACTACCGATAGAAAGGGACTGGCCGATCTGATGCGGTCGATCTCGCGGAAGGATTGGCTGACCCCAGAGCTAGAGACGTACTTCGCAGGGCGCATCGGCGAGCAGTGGTGGGCTCCTAGCCCCAAGATGCATCCGTCGGGAGCGGTGGGTGATTGCCCCCGTGACATCGAACTCTCCTTGTTGGGGCACAAGACACCTGTAGAAGGAAGGCTGTCCCGTATCTTCGATGTCGGACACGCTATGCACGACAGGTGGGCACGGTACTTCGAAGAGATGAAGTGTCTGGTGGCGTCCGAGGTTCCAATCGAGACGGTCGATGGCGAACTCATGATCAAGGGAAAGCTAGACAATGTGATCAAGGCTCCCCTAGACACCCAGCCCGAACTCTATGTGGTGGAGTTGAAGAGCATGGCGGATGGCCCCTACAGAAAGCTACCAGAGCCCCAGGACGCCAAGGACAACTTGTACGCGCTGGCTCGGCTGCATCCGAAGTACGTTGGTCAGTGGTTGTGCTATGTGAAGGCGTTCGACGAGGCGCAGCAGGCGAAGGGGGAGCGTCGGGTCGAGAATGGACTTATCATATTCGAGAACAAGAACACGCAGGACTACAAGGTGTTCCTGCTCACCTACGACCACGAACTGTGGTTGAGGCTGACCGAGAACGCTCGTACAGCGCAGCAGGCGTTCTTGACGAATCATCTGGTCGATCCCCCCTATATGAGGTTCAGTGCCCCTTGCCAGAAGTGTGCGCGCAAGGAGTTGTGCTACAAGCTCCAAGACGGGGATGGCAAGTCCTGGCAGACCGTTTTTGCTAGGCTGGCGGCAGGGCTGAAGCGATACACCAGGGAATTGGAGGATAGGAGCCGTGCCAGAAAAGCAGACGAGTAAGGCTACGAGCTGGACTGCGGATGACGCTGTAGCTGCGGCTGAGCGGCTACAGCAGGACACAGGTCTTCCCCTACCGAAGAAGCCAGCGGGCTTCGGGGGCGAGTACGAGTTCCCGCCTGATCCTACTGCTCAGTCCAGTGTGGAGTTGGCGAAACTGACAGGATACCTTACGGCCTGCCGGGGCTACTTGATGCGTGTCTTGGGGATGCTAGACGTCAAGCTGGTGGCGTTCGAGACCATCTATGAGATACTGCTGGGGGCGGCAATGGCCAAGGCCCAAGGCGAAAAGCGGGAGATCAAGGAGATACTGAAGGCGAAGGCCATAATCGGCGATGACAACCTGCGCAGGATGACCCAGCGGATTACCGAACTCAAGGCACAGCGGGGGCTGCTGAAGATGCAAGACGACATCTACGCAATGCAGAACTCCGCCCTTAGCCGTGAGCAGAGCCGGCGCTCAGACGAGATACGGGAGCGGGCAAGCTCAAGGGGTGGGATGTAGTGAACCCGCTATCTTTGTTCTTCCTGATGGCAGCGGCAGTCAGCCAGGCGGCGTGGATTCTATCCGATAGCAAGATATCGGAGCCCATGCGCAATTGGGTGTTCCAGAAGATTGAGTCTGCTACGCGATGCCGTAGTGGCTGGGACTTTGGAGTAATAGCCTGGGAGGACGCCTTCGTGTGGCATTGGCTGCACAAGGGGCTGAACTGTGCCTACTGTACGGGGGTGTGGTTCTCTCTCATAGCTGCTACTATACTGCGGCCTGATGTACTGGCGGGGCCAGCGATCTCGGTTATTGTCTACGCTCTGGGGCTCGCACTTGTGGCGCGTCTCGCCCATGTTGTGATCGAGCGGCTCAGCTGCGAGGAGGAATCATGACCGAAGCCCTTGCCTGGGCCGCGTCAGCGAGGGCTGCAGAAATCTCCAGTGCTCTATCGACTTGCGCAGGCCGTAGCATATAAGGCGCTTAAGCGCCTGAACGAAGCTGGAGGTAAGGGATGGAAGCTATAATCTGGCTTGCTAGAGGAGTGATGGCTGTCAGCGTCGCGCAGTTTCTGGCTGCATCTTTCGGCACCGAAAAGGTGTTTGGGACGTGGGAGCTTGACAGACGGACGTTGGTCGTCTCATCGTTGATTACCGCGTTTATCGGTATGGTTATGATGGCTGTGGGAGGTGCCGTGTAGATGGGCAAGAAAGCGAAGAAGGAAGAGGTAGTGCTAGAGACCCCAGAGGCCGTGATCCCGATCCCGTCACGAGGACGCATGTTGAACAAATGGGCGGCTCTCCAGGACAAGCTCCGGCGTCTGAATGTCCAAGTCGAGCAGACCAAGTACGACCTGCGCTTGACTGCCCAGAACCTGTACGACGCCTATGGTGTGCTGGTGCAGGACTCGAAGACTACTGTCGTGATCCAGCCGATGGCTGCCCCAACTGTACCTGCCGACATGGGCGAGACGACTGACGACGACGGGAAGCCCTTGAAGCTGCTGCGGCCAGAGGATAACCTCCTGGCGCGGTCGCCGATCCCGATCATCAGCGAGCCAACTACTGGCCCCATGAGCGAAAACGATGTGGCAGCGATCAGGCAGGCGTCGGAGATCAAAGGTGAGAACCCCGACCAATTGCGAGGCAACCTGGCGAGCCAGTTCGACCGGGCCGTCCGTCTGGGTCTGGGGAAGAAGTAGGGAGGACTTGCTATGGGATTGAGAGACGATATCCGACTGAAGCTGGATGCAACCGAGGCATTCGACCTGCGGTTGTTCATCCCCGTGTTTGCCCCGTTCCCCAAGGGTGTGGTGCTTCTCCACTTTCTCCCTACCCAGGAGTGGCCACCACAAGACCAGTTGACCTTCACCGACCCGCGAGTCTTGGGCATCTACCTTGAGGGGTACGCGGGTGCGTTTCCGATGCTTGAGTTCAGCTCTTTCGTGAAGGGGGTCGCTACGACGGCACTCCTAGTAAAGCCAGAGGAATACGCCCACGTCAGGATGATGGTCGACTCACTCGTGCAGGCTATGCTGGAGTTCGGTGGCGACATGCCCCCACGCCCTGCGCTGCCCAAGCACCTAGAGACAGACTGCCTAACGGCTATATCGGCAGTCGTAAACGACACCGAGACGTTCAACTGGAGAAGGATGCTGAGCTTTGTGTTCGGCGTCTACTGGCTTCTCGGCTTCTTGGTAGAGTCGAAGCCTAGCAAGCTTCAGCAGGATGGGCTGGATTACCTGACGGAGATGGCCGTCCGCCACGCAAAGCTTGGGACGCTGCCGAGCTAGGGGGAGCTATGTGCCACATCATCGAGGGATACATTCCGGCCAACGATCTAGAAACCCTGAAGGAGCTAGGGGACGGCTGGTACCGAGAGATCACGTTCATCCCGATCTTCCATCCTGAGTACAAGGATGACATCGCCCGCCAGGGATACGGCGACAACGCTGTGAAGGTGAAAGTGCGCATCGAGGTTGAAGGAGAGGAGAAGCCAGATGGCGGAGACGACAAAGAGACTCGGTAATTGCCGCTTCTGTGGCGCGGAGCTTGACAGCGACAACCTCTGTAACGGCTGTGGCGAGTTCATCTGCGACGACTGCGATCTGAGCTATGGCAATGTTTCCGCTGCCTATGGCTCACATAGCCCCTATGCCCATCGGGTCGATCAAGACGATGAAGAAGAGGACGAGGAAGTGAACGAGGAAGAGGACGAGGAAGACGATGAGTCAGATACCTCTTGACGACCTTGTACTTGAAGACCCCAAGCCCTTAACGACGACAGCCGCTATCGTGGTGGCCCAGCGCCTGGCGGACTGGCTAGTGGCGCAAGCCGAGAAAGGAAAGGTCTACGCAATCCTAGAGATGACCACTGCCTTCCTGATCTCGGTCAATGATCCCCCAAAGAAGGGGCGGAGAGAATATGAACGAAAGTCTCATCCTTATCATCTGCGGTAGCATAGGACTACTCATCCCCTTGACAGTCCTTGCTGGCATTGTCCTAGCCCGTAGGCATAGGGCGCAAGAGTGGAAGAAGATCACGAAGCACTACGAACACCAACGATGGGACTACCCCCACTACACACCCCCACGTTACGTGGACAAGGACGACCAAGCATAGGCGTTCTGGAATAGGATACTTTGTAAGATGGCTCGTGAGACGACAGCAGTAGCAAGACCTAACAAGAGGAAGTCATGGCGGGCGTTCACAAGGAACCATCCCCTGTGGGACGCCATCCTGGAGAAGAGGAAGAACTATACGCCTTGGGTCAAGATCATCGAGTACGCCGCCCAGCGTGGACACCGACTGACATCCGACCAGATAGAGTACGGCTTCAAGCAAGCGGGCGTCGATTACCCACGCCGAGTCACACCCTGGGTGAACACAGCACTGGAGGAGTGGCACGACAAGACCCTGCCGGCCGTCGAGGACATGATGGCAGCGCTGACGAAAGAGGCGCAAGAGATACAAACCATAGAGGATGCCAGGACAGACCTACGGGCCATCTACAACCAGACAGAGGAGCCAGCAGCACGGGCGGCTCTCCTGGAGGGCATCATGGGCTTGACCAGGAACATCTTCAACCTGGTGAGTACATACCTGCACGACCTGGTGCTGTTCAGGAATGCGGTCGGGGATGCCTTCCCCACTGACATAGCTGGGCGCATACTAGGAGAAGCAGGATCGGTTGCCATCGCTACCAGCACCAAGGCTATGGCCATCACCGACTCCAGGGTGATCTATCGCGAGATGAAGCGGCTGCACTACATCATGCGCCACCAGATGGAGATCATGGTCGAGGCGGCCAAGCGCGGGGAGAACATCCCTGAGTTTGCGCCGCTAGGCCCAGAGAACGAAAGAGAAGGGGAAGGCATCATCGACGGAGCCTGGTCGCTGACCGAAGAGGACGTCGATATCGGGGGGCAGGAATCATGAGAGAGACGATGACCTGGGAGACTATGCTGTACGAACTGAAGCGTATCCATAGCTATCTCAGCAGCATCCCTGACTGGGTGCCTGGCATCGAGGTGGCAACGACCAGGGTACAGGAACTCATCGATTCGCTTACGGTACACCCTGGCTGCCCCATCTGTCGGGGG
>Ga0315274_10001434_pt1 | contig 36492 bp, 38 predicted proteins | sample YL17G02_20_MG_FD_203700 | JGI IMG/M metagenome (GOLD analysis project Ga0315274, IMG submission 203700) | Sediment microbial communities from Yellowstone Lake, YNP, Wyoming, USA - YL17G02_20 | ecosystem: Environmental > Aquatic > Freshwater > Lake > Sediment | place: USA: Wyoming | collected...
GACCTTCTGTGTGTAAAACAGACGCTCTAACCGCTGAGCTAATCGCCCACTGGCGCGCTTGGCGGGACTCGAACCCGCGACCTTAGCCTCCGCAGGGCTACGCTCTATCCAATTGAGCTACAAGCGCTCTTCTTTGCATTAAAGAAGGCGAAAAAGAAATTCTCTTTCAACCCCCTATATCCCCCAATCTTGGGGGACTTGTGGTACTGGGGGACATCCTTCGACAAGCTCAGGACAGGCCCCCAGACCCCCGTCAGGAGAAATCTCCTGCACCTCTTGACCCCTTATATCCCTAATCTTGGGGACTTGAAGTATTGGGGATATCCCCAGACCCCAGTCCTTCCGAGGAAGGGCACCTCTTTCTTTCAGCCCTCTATGTCCCCAATCTTGGGGAATTTTGGATTTGGGGGACACCCCCAGCAAAGGGGCTCCGCCCCTCTGCACTCCCTACTTAAAAATCAAGTTAGATAGTGCCGAGGGTGAGATTTGAACTCACACGTCCTTTCGAACACTACGCCCTGAACGTAGCGCGTCTGCCATTCCGCCACCTCGGCTTTTACATGGCAATTATAGCGTTTCGACAAGAGAGGGTCAAACAACAAAAGGGGAGGTTGGAGTCTGCCTGAGGCAGCCACCGGGCTGGTTCACTACTAACGGTGTCTTTCCACAAAGCGGCCCATGCGACGCAGCGCCTCTTCTATATCGGAAAGCGCCGTGGCATAGCAGCAGCGCACATACCCCTCACCACACTCCCCAAAGGCCTGCCCCGGGACCACAGCTACCTTCTCCTCGACAAGAAGTTTCTCAGCGAACTCTTCAGACGATAGCCCCGTTACCTTCACCGAGGGGAAGCAATAGAACGCACCCTTCGGCTCGAAGCAGGCAAGCCCGATATCGTTTAAACCTTTCAGCATCACCCGCCGGCGACGGTCATAGTCGGCGACCATTTCCTGCACCGCAGCCTCACCAGTCCTCAAGGCCTCAACAGCCGCCATCTGAGCTATTATGGGAGCACATAGCATAGTATACTGATGGACCTTGGTCATCGCCTCGATGATCTCAGGCCTGGCAGCAGCGTAGCCTACCCGCCATCCGGTCATAGCGTAGGCCTTGGAAAAGCCACCGAGAAGGATGGTGCGCTCCTTCATTTCGGGAAGGGAGGCAAAGCATGTGTGCTCGATTCCATACACCAGTCTGTCATATATCTCGTCCGAGACCACTATCAAGTCATGTTTCCGAGCCACCTCAGCTACTTCCACCAGCTCGTGTCTCTCCATCACAGCGCCAGTGGGGTTATTGGGATAGCCGATAAGAATGGCTTTGGTCCGCTCGGTGACCCGCTTCTCAATATCAAAAGCCTTTACCTTGAAATCGTTCTCCACCGTGGTCGGCGCGGGTATGAACACCCCGCCTGCAAGCATAGTGCAAGGGCTGTAGGAGACATAGGTGGGGTCGGGCGAGATGACTTCATCTTTGGGATTAAGAATAGACCGCATCGCCAGGTCCAGCGCCTCGCTTACACCCACAGTTATTAGAAGCTCGGTATCAGGGTCATATTCCAGCCCGTAGCGCGAGTTGAGGTGTCGCGCTACTTCCTGCCTCAGCTCAAGCAGTCCCTTATTGGAGGTGTACATGGTATAGCCCTTCTCAAGGCTGTAGATGCCTGCCTCGCTGATATGCCAAGGGGTGGTGAAATCGGGCTCGCCAACACCCAGAGATATAGCACCTTCCATCGTAGTGAGAAGGTCAAAGAATTTCCTAATGCCTGAAGGGGAAATACCTTCAACCCGCTTCGATATAATGCCGCGGGCACGCTTAGAGCGAGCCACAGGCCTGGACGACATGGGAAACCTCCTCTCCTACAGGGTCAGCGGTTGCCGCCGTCCCTTCTCCCCACCACCATCCAAAATCTCTCCATCTTCCTTATACCTTTTGAGCAAGAAATGGGTCACAGTACCCTGCACCGACTCCAGAGTTGCCAGCTTCTGCCAGACAAAGGCTGCCGCTTCGTGCATAGTCTTGCCCACGACAAGGACGGCGAGGTCGTAGGTCCCCGAGACCAGATAGACCGACCTCACCTCAGGGAAACGATAGATGCGCTCGGCGATAGCATCGAAGCCCACATTCCTCTGGGGCTGAATCTTTACCTCGATGAGGGCTTGCACTTGCTCCTCGCCCAGCCTCTCCCAGTTGACCACAGTTTTGTACTTGACGATGACACGGTCTCTTTCTGCCTTATCTATGGTTTTCTCAACCTCATCCACAGATAGGCCGGTCATGTTAGCTATCTGCTCCGGGGTTACCTTGGCGTCTTTCTCCAGGACTTTGAGAACCTCTTTATTCATGGTATTCACCTCATCCCCTAGCCCCCTCTCCTTGCAGGAGATGGGGAATTAAAGTTCGGGGGAAACCCCCAATTGCCCCTACATTTTGCATGTGGTCAGCCTTTTGTCAACTCGAAGGCTGACCATTCATCACCACGCTCATTGTAACTGAGAATAAAAACTCTGCTATCCTCAGTGACCACCTTAAACAGCCTTGCCCCTGGCTCCTGCCACTCCTTTTCAATCTGCTTCACCTTGTGTTCGATGCCTTCCCATACAAGCGACTCAGGCCGCTCGGCGTAGGTATGGCCAGAGTAACAAGTGACCTGGACAGGCTTAACTGCCATCTATAGCTTTGGCCTCCGCTTCTGCCAGCCTGTCGCCTGCTCATAGGCATAGGCGACCCGAAATAGTGTCTCCTCAGAAAATGGCTTCCCTAGAATCTGCATGCCCACGGGAAGACCATCCACGAACCCAGCAGGCACGGACATCCCGGGGATGCCCGCGATATTTATGGGCAAGGTGCACACATCGCTCAGATACATCTGTAGGGGGTCATCCGTCCTCTCCCCGATACGGAACGGCACCGTAGGAGAGGTAGGAGTGACCAGCGCATCGTATTTCGTGAAAGCCTCAGCAAACTCCCTGCTGATGAGGGTGCGCACCTTCTGCGCCTTGAGATAGTAAGCTTCGTAATAGCCGGCAGAGAGGGCATAAGTACCCAGCATGATACGACGCTTCACCTCCGGACCAAACCCATACTGACGGGTTTTTTCCATGGCATCCCACATATTCTCAGCTTCCCTGGCAGAGAAGCCATACTTGACACCATCGTAACGCGCCAGGTTAGCCATAGCCTCCGAGGGAGCGATGATATAGTAGCAGGCAAGCGCAAAGGAAGTATGAGGCAGCGATACCTCCCACTCCACCTTTGCTCCCAACTCCTCCAGTTTGGCGATGGCCTGCCGCATAACCTGCTCTACACCGCTCTCCATGCCCTTGACGAAATACTCCCTGGGCACACCTATCCGCAGCCCTTTAATATCTGGCACTAGCGACTTCATATAATCTGGGACAGGCTGGTCTACAGATGTAGAATCCCTGGGGTCATGACCAGCGATAACATTCATCACCAGAGCGCAATCGGTCGCATCTTTGGTCAGTGGCCCTATCTGATCGAGGGAGCTAGCGAAGGCGACCAACCCATACCTGGAGACGAGCCCATAGGTAGGCTTGAGCCCGACTACGCTGCAAAAGCCCGCAGGCTGTCGGATGCTGCCCCCGGTATCCGAACCCAAGGCATAAACAGCTTCCCCCGCAGCTACCGAGGATGCTGAGCCGCCACTGCTCCCGCCTGGCACCCGCTCCAAGTCCCAGGGGTTACGAGTGGAGAAGAAGGCTGAGTTCTCTGTAGAAGAGCCCATGGCGAACTCGTCCATATTCCCCTTGCCCAGCATGACCATGCCCGCAGCCCTCAACCTCTCCACCACAGTAGCGTCATAGGGCGGGACGAAGTTCTCCAACATCTTCGAGGAGCAGGTGGTCTTCACTCCTCTGGTGCACATGTTGTCTTTTATCAGCGCCGGCACGCCTGTCAAAGGCAATATCTCACCAGCCTTGATGCGCTCGTCTGCTTGTTTAGCCTGGGCGAGAGCCGTATCCTCAGTTATGGTCACGAAGCAGCGTACCTTGTCCTCAACATGGTGTATGCGCTCGAGCACCCCTTTGGTCAACTCGACCGATGATAGCTCACGCTTCTTAAGCAGTTGGTTTGCTTCGTGAATTGTAAGGTCGTATTTAGAAATCATGGATTTTCCTTCAAAATCCCCATATACTCGCTGTACCTCACCAGATGAGCCAGCACTTTCGCCGACATCTCCGGAGTCGCGCAGGGGGTGAGGTAGTTCTGCTCCAGCTTATCATAGACCGCTCCCCTGCTCACGGCATCGCTGACCATGGTGGTGAAAACCACAGGCTTCTGATATTTCTTCATGAGCTCTATCGTTATGTCCAGATTTTTAAGTTCTTCCCCCTGCGCAGCCTGCAACATTTTGTCCACCTCATCGGTGGCCATATTAACTGCACCGACCAGGTCATCGAGAAGGCCCACCATGCCGAAGCCGCCGATGATCATGGTGATATCTATATTATTGTCCTCTATGAGAGGCCAGAGACTGTGATAGCTGACCATATCGCCTCCGGGATCGACAGGGTTGCCGTGAGACCACCTTGACGACATCCTTGCATTCAACTTCTCCATAGTACTCGGCGACAGCGGGGGCAAATCCAGGCCCTGCCTCTTTATGGCATCTGCAGCGACAACGCCCAGGCCACCGCCCATTGATACCACGCCAACCTTTTTGCCCCGGGGCAGAGGCTGGCCCAGCAGAGCCAATGCCATGTCAATCAGCTCGCTGATCTCTTCAACTCTAATAACACCGCACTGCTTAAATGCGGCATCGACCACCAAATCAGACCCCGCCAGAGCTGCTGTGTGTGACCGCGCTGCCCCGGCCCCCGCCTCAGTACGCGCTGCCTTCATGATAACTATAGGTTTCTTCCTGGTAATTTCCCTAGCAAGCTCAAAAAAGCGTCTGCCATCCCGGAAACCTTCGACATAACCCAGGATTACCTTTGTTTCATCATCTTCAGCGAGATACTCCAGATAGTCCTCAAAATGCAGATCGGCCTCATTCCCGGCGCTGACAAATTTGCTGAACCCCAACCCTACTTTCCACCCCGAGTGCACGATTGAAGCGCCCGAATTCCCACTCTGCGAGATGAGGGCCACAGGGCCTTTTTTCACCGAAGGCACGAAGGGTGTAGTGTAAAAATCAACGTGGGCGTTGAAATGTCCCATACAGTTCGGCCCAACAAAGCGTATTCCTCCCCGTCTGGCGATCTCAACTACTTCCCGCTGAGTTTTTACCCCTTCATCGCCTGTCTCAGCGAAACCGCCGGAGATAAGCACAACAGTCCTAACTCCCTTTCGAACGCAGTCCTCCATAGCAGCAGGGGTCTCAGGAGACGGAACAACTATCACGGCGCAATCTACGGGAGCAGGTATCTCAGTTACACTGCTATAAGCCTTCACACCGAGGACCTCGGATTCGTGCCTGTTCACGGGATAGACATCCCGCCCTCCCTTGGTTATCAAGAGGCGGAAAATGCCAAAGCCCCATTTGCCGAAGGCGTTGGACGCACCTATAACCGCCACAGACCTAGGATTGAATAGATAATCCAAATGTTGTTTGAGATTCATGTCGCTGCTCTCGCTTTAAATAAGAGGTAATTACTCCAGAACTGCCCGCACCCGGAAGCAGCCGTTCTCTTCCTGGGGCGCGTTAGCCAGGATTTCTTTGGGGGGTAAAGACGGCACCACCTCGTCTTCTCGAAGCACGTTCGTCAAAGCAATAGGGTGAGAGGTGGGAGGAACTCCTGAAGTATCCACCTGCTTCAGTATCTCAAAGTTCTCCAGTATATTGGAGAGTTGCTCCCTGAACTTCTCCACATCAGCTTCATTAAGCCCCAGACGGGCAAGCACAGCGATGTGCTTTACTTCTTCCCGACTCAGTTTCAATCTAGCACCCCGAAAGTAAAATCTATAACAATATAATTATTGGAAATTATAGCACTTGGTTTGAATATGGGCAACAGTTTGCTTTGACGAAATGGGCGCACTATAATGGTTAGTTGTAGTTTTTGACTTTCCCTAAAAAGCGAACTGAAAGGGATACGCCAATGGAAAAATTAGAAACCAATGATAAAGCTCAAAAGATAGAGACCGCCAGCCAGACTGAAGCCTTTCAAAAACCCTGGTTTTGTGTTGCCTTGTCCTCTTCAGGCACGATTTTCAAGTCGGATGCCGAGTCGCCAGCAGACTTCCGGGATGTGCTTGAGGATTCGGTGATCGCCTGGGTTGACCGCTGGACCGACGCCTTCGATAAAGACGCTCCCGTCGCCGCCGCCCAACTCGGCTTCAGCGAACCGTTAATCTCATCCCTGACGGGAGACTCTCGCCTGACCTACGAGGATTTCGATACTGAGATGGGGATAAAACTTCCCTCAATCCAGGTTCGACAATTCGAGGTAGAGCCACATCCGCTATTGATACTCTTGCGCAAGAACTTTGTCCTCTCCGTTCATCCACTCAGTGTAGACCGCAGGTTCACCCGTCTGCGGAGATATTCCGAAATCATCTTGAAAAAGATACCTGTTGATGCCAGCTCCGAAGATAAGCTGACCATGCTTCTCATCCGTATCATCGACGAGAGTAACCAGAGGAACTTCGAGCACCTGCGGCAAATTGAGGAACATGGTGACGAACTCAACAAGGACATGATGAGTCCAAAGACGCCACGAGATAAATTGGGGCCAGAGATTTACAACATGAAGCATGCCCTCATCACTTACTTGGATGCCCTCTGGCAGACTGTGGACGTGCTCCATGCCCTGCGATATGGTGATGCCGAACTTATGACCGATAACCAGAGGCTTCTCTATAGAATGAGTCTCCTGGCTGAGGACGTTAACAGGCAGATCGCGCTGGCAGAGCATATGTCAGACGTCCTGGCTTCAGGTTTGGAGGTCTTACAGACCATCTACAACAACCAGCTTCAAGCCCTCAATAATAGGATGGCAATGGTCATGACCTATTTGACCATCATAGGCACAGCGGTTCTCGTCCCCAACACTCTAGCTACAATCTTGGGCAATTCTGCTTTCGCAATGGAGCCCAATGATGTGGGTTGGTATTGGGCTTTACTCGTGGGCTCCACCGTTGTAGCTACAGCACTGGCCTACTGGTGGGTGAAGAGGCGAGGCTGGCTTCCGAAAAAGGCAGTGTGACCAGGGGATAAGTCCTCAGAGAAGAGCTAAAGACAGCGCCATGCCACGAGGAGGCGGGGGTTGGGTCAAACTCATCGTGATGACATAAGAAATATAGCCATAGTCGCCCATGTTGACCACGGCAAGACCAGCCTGGTGGATGCCATGCTCAAGCAGAGCAAGGTATTTCGTGATAACCAGCAGGTGGGCCAGTTCATCATGGACCAGAACGTGCTGGAGCGGGAAAAGGGCATCACCATCCTGGCTAAGAATACAGCCGTAATCTACAAGGCTGTCAAAATCAATATCATAGATACCCCGGGGCACGCCGATTTCAGCGGAGAGGTGGAGCGGGTGGTAAATATGGCCGATGGCTGCCTGCTCCTGGTGGACTCCGTGGAGGGGCCTATGCCCCAGACCAAGTTCGTGCTGCGCCAAGCCCTGATGAAAGGCTTAAAACCCATCGTGGTTATCAACAAGATAGACAGGAGTAGTTCCCGCATAGACGAGGTAGTCAGGTCAACGCAGGACCTTTTCCTGGAACTGGTAACCAACGCCGACCAGCTCGATTTCCCTGTGCTCTACGCCAGCGCCAAGGACGGTACAGCCGTAGCCGAGCCAAGCGCTGAGGGCAAAGACCTGGTTCCCCTCTTCGAATGCATCCTGCAGCAGGTGCCGCCGCCGACAATCGAGGAAGGGCCGCTTCAGATGCTTGTGTGCAGCCTGGACTATGACAGCTACAAAGGCAAGATTGCCATCGGCAGGATTTCCCGGGGCAAGGTGTCACCGCACGACATCGTAGTCACCATTGATAGATATGGCAACACCATGCAGCACGAGGTCGGCCAAGTGTTCACCTATCTAGGCCTCAACCGTCTGGAGACGGAGGAGGCACAGGCAGGCGACATCGTAGCTATCACCGGTCTGAAGAAGGTGAGCATCGGGGAGACCATCGCCAGCCCGGAGCGGCCAGAGGCGCTGCCGGGTATAGATATAAGCGAGCCCACGGTGAAGATGACCCTGGGAGTGAACACATCGCCGTTCGCCGGACGAGAGGGCCGCTTCTGTACCTCCCGCCAGCTAAGAGAGAGGCTCTACCATGAGCTGGAGACCAATATCGCCCTTCAAGTGCATGATACAGACAGCGCCGACATCTTCCTGGTAGCAGGCAGAGGCGAACTGCACCTGGCAATACTTATCGAGACCATGCGCCGCGAGAGCTACGAATTCCAGGTATCGAAGCCAGAGGCCATCACCAAGTTGGTGGACGGCAAGCTTCTGGAGCCTGTGGAGGCCCTCACCATCGATACCCGCGAGGAGTACATAGGGGCATTATCGGAGATCCTGAGCAAGCGGCAAGCCCAGCTCACCAACATGCACAACGATGGACAGGGCAACGTGCGCATGGAGTTCCGCATCCCTACCCGAGGGCTCATTGGCTTCACCAACGCCTTTCTCACCGCCACCAGGGGTGAAAGCATCATGAACACCCTGTTCCTGGGCTATGAACCCTGGCGCGGGGAAATAGCGTCGGACCGTAACGGGGCGCTGGTATCAGCCGCAGACGGCGTAGCCGTAACCTACGGACTGAACCACGCCCAGGGGCGGGGCATCACGTTTATCGAGCCTGGGGCGCACGTCTACGAAGGCATGATAGTGGGACTGAACTCCCGCGTCCAGGACATGGCAGTCAATGTATGTAAGGAAAAGAAGCAGACCAACGTCCGTTCCTCCACTTCCGACATCGCCATAAAGCTGACCCCTGCTGTAAAGCTGAGCCTGGAGCAGGCGCTGGACTTCATCAAAGAGGATGAACTGGTCGAGGTAACCCCCAAGAGCATCAGGCTGCGCAAGAAGCTGCTTACCCAGGCCGGACGACTGAGAGCCCGTCACCTAGCACAAGTGGCAGAAGAAGATTAAGGGTGCTAGTGTCTTCGGCATTAAAGATAAAACGAAAGGCACTACTGGATGACATCCAATCTCGCCGTAAATTTGTCGGGTGACCGTGCCATTAATGACGACCTCGAGATAGTCGCGCATGCCACCTTGAAGAAATTCACCAAGCTATTCGAAGGGAGCCCTCCAGCAGGCGAACGGCCAATACACATATTCTACCGACCAGAAGAACCCATCACATTTTCTACTTCCGACGTAACAGTTTACAGCATAGGACTCACAGTGTGCGAGCGGAGATACAACCAGCTAGTGTTCCAACTTAGCCACGAGCTATGCCATGTGTATGCCGATCCACGCCGTTCCAACTGGTTTGTCGAATCCTGTTGCGAAATGATGTCCCAAGTAATGCTGCGGCGTATGTCCAAGACTTGGGAAAGGCTGGTACCTTTTCGCGATAGGGTGACTTACGCTCCTAAGTTTGAAGCCTATGCCAAGAACAGGGTTCGAGAGGAAGCTCTCAAAACGTTTCAAAGTGAATGTCTCCCAGGTCAGGAGCAACTTAGCAAATGGTTCGGGAATATCAAAGGGACTTTAGTAAAAGAACCGCGTGACTACGAAAGAAATGTGATAATTGCAGAGATGCTGCGCCCTTTATTCGAGAATTCAGCAGCTAATTGGGATGCACTGCGCTTTCTAGGGCAAGCTTCTGCTTCCCCTCCTGTTGACTTGAAAGATTTGGATGTGAATTCAGAGTTCGGCTTCGATAGATGGTTGGACATTGTTCCAGAGCATCTGACAGACTTAGTCCGGAGAATAAGTAATATATTTGAACATGAGACTCAAACCAGCAGCTCCCAAATGTGATAACTTTTTAACCTTTTCCCCAGTTGGTTTTATGACTTCTTCATCTCACACGGTTTATTATCCTAAAGGGGCCCAAGGCACTGTGCCCACGTAACTAAATCGCGATGGGAGCAGATGCTCCCATCTACCCGAGCCGAGCGTTCCCAAACTTGCATAACCTGACTAATTGAAGTTAAATAGAGGTGGAATGAGGTCTAATACATGAGTCAGCCGAGCAGGACAGGTGTGGCTAATCTCCCACTCCATTACGGCAAAGCGCCCAGATGGCTCTTCGAGCGCATGACCAGGCTCTCCCGTGAGATATCCATAGCCGTTGTGGAGGAGTTCGGACCTGAGGAGATGCTGCGCCGCTTGTCCGACCCCTTCTGGTTCCAGGCGCTGGGGTGCGTGCTGGGCTGGGACTGGCATTCCAGCGGCGTCACCACCACAGTCTGCGGCGCGCTTAAGGAGGGAACAAAGGGTTTGGGAAACGACCTCGGGTTTTATATCGCCGGCGGCAAGGGCAAAACTTCCAGACAGACCCCGGCGCAGATTACACAGCACTGCGAACTGATCTCCCATGACCCCGCGCCTCTGGTCTATGCCAGCAGGATGACAGCGAAAGTGGACTCAGTTGCGCTGCAGGATGGCTACCAGCTCTATCATCATACATTCATATTCACCCCCAGAGGCGAGTGGGCTGTTATACAGCAGGGGATGAACGAGAAGAACCGCTATGCCCGCAGGTATCACTGGCTCAGCGAGGGCGTGAAAGATTATGTCTGCGAGCCCCACGCCGCTATCTGCTCACAGGGGTTCGGCGAGGCATTGAACTTAGTAGCTGCCGAAAGCGAGGGGGCGCGCAACGTGGTGACCCGGGTTGCCGCCGAGCAGAAGCCCGAGAAGCTGGTTGATGAGCTGAAGAAACTGAAAGCGCTGACGCTTCCCGCCCATCACTACCTCAGCGTGGCAGACCTGCACCCCGACCGGCTGGAGAAGATATTCCTGCATACCTACGAACGCAAGCCCGATAACTTCGAGAGCCTGCTGGGACTGGAAGGGGTGGGACCAGCGACTGTCCGCGCCCTGAGCCTGATATCGGAGTTGATCTATGGCGTTCCTCCCAGCTTCCGCGACCCAGCCCGCTACAGCTTCGCCCACGGCGGCAAGGACGGCATCCCCTACCCGGTAGACCGCAAGACCTATGACAGGAGCATCGAAGTGCTGGCCCGCGCGGTGCGCAAAGCCAAGCTGGGCTCCAGAGAGGAGATGGAGGCTCTAAAGCGCCTCCACAGCGTATTTCCCTGACATGAGAAAAGTCCTTTTCATAGACTACGATGGCACGCTTCACGATTCCGACGCCAAGTATGCGGCCAAGCTCGACGGTATACTGGGCCTGGACGGCATGCAGATTTGGAAGGCATATTTACACGTGCACCGGGGCATGGTACACGTGCGATACCCTGAGAAGCATGATGATTTTTTCTTTCACCAGAGGCTTCTTTTCGACCAACTGAAGAAGCCTTATGACGACAAAGTAGCCCGCACGCTGGCGGGCAGGTTCAGGCAGGCGCAGCGGGAGACTTGGACAAACCCCTCATTCTATCCTGACGCCCTCCCCTTCCTGAACAAGGTCAAGGAGAACCATATCCTCTGCCTGACCACAGGCGATTATGCGCCGGAGAAAGCCAAAGCTCTGGAGAAAGCCGGCGGTGTAAGCTATTTCAGCTACGTCTTCGACAAAGACCACCTGGGATTGAAAGGACACAGCAGCAGCTATTATGACAATGCTGTTATGTCAACTAAGTCCCGCCCCGGGGAAGTGCTGGTCATAGGCGACAGCCCGGAGCACGACATAGCTGCCGCCAAAGGAGCCGGCCTAGCTACGGTATGGGTCAACCGCAGAGACATCTCTCTAACAAAGAACTCACCACGCCCCGATTTCCAGGCGAAAGATTTGGGGGAGGTGCTGAGCTATATTGAAGGACTCTAAAAGGAGGCGATTATGGAAATAAATCCTTCAGGCTTCTATGAGATACTATCGCCGCGATGCTCTGTGCTTATCTCTACAGTGGACAAAGAGGGCAGAGCCAACGCTGCACCCTTCAGCTTTGTCACGCCAGTATCGTCAAACCCGCCGCTGGTCCTTTATGCCTCCGCACCTCACAGGCATACGCTGGCCAATACGAGGGAGACAGGCGACTTCGTGCTGAACATCGTGCCTGAAGGGCTTCTGGACAAGCTCTGGATCTGCTCCAAGGCGTTCCCCAAAGGCGTGAGCGAGATCGAGAAGGCTGGCCTGACCGAGAGGAAGTCAAAGAAGGTTAAATCGCCCTCTATCGAGGAATGCGTGGGCTGGATCGAGTGCCAGCTTGAGTTCGAAAAGGAAGCGGGAGACCACATCCTGGTGGTGGGCAAGGTGGTTCATGCTGAGTGCAAGGATGAGTTCATGGAAAAAGGCGAGTTCGATGTCTCCCAGGCAAAGCCCGTGATGCACATCAGAGGCAAGAGATTTGTTGTGGCTGAAAGAGTTGTGACAGCGAAGAGTGATTAGGTTCTGATGTAAGTCCTCAGGCACGAGGTTTGGGCCCCGGCAGTTCGCGACCGCAGTTCATACAAAATCTCGCGCCTCCAGGGTTGACCCAGCCACAACCAACACAGGTCGAGCTTGCAGAAACAGGTTGAAACTCGCCGTGCGACATGACGATTAATATTAGTGCTGGCACGCCCAGTGGCCAAAACGCCAACAGAGAGCAAATACCCCCTATAACCGACAAGGTGAGATTCCTTCGTGCAACAGCGAAGCTCGAGCCAGAAATAGCTAGAATCCCGAAGATGACCAGGGCTATTCCGAGCCCCTCTTCTGACCAGTCAACTGACTGCCAAGGGAACTCTGGTGTAGCGCCAGCGGCAATGAAAATAATGCCCAAAACTGAGCCAAGAACCCCGGCGATTATACCCAAAATCCCACCTGCAATCGGCTTTGCTGTGGGTTTTCTTTTCAATACATCGGAAACTCTAGTGGCGCAGGCAGGACAATAGGTCTTTCCGCCTACCACGGTACGGCATCTTGAGCAAACAGCCCTGTCACAGTTAACACAGACCCCTACAGCTTCAACTTCGGGGTGAGTTGCACACTTCATAGTATTTCCCGATACCCATGCGCCTTAATTCCGGTAATTGTATCCTTGCACTGGCTCTCTGAAACGGGGATCCGACGCCATCGGTGAGCATTGTATACCAGACAACGATGCCGGTCAAACCACTTAATGAACATAAGGAAAGACTGTAGAGCAAGCGACTGTTTTCGTGTACTAGAAAGCTATCTCGCTAAGGCTTCACCCCGCTGACTTTGACGCTGAGGACAGAGTCAGCCGCCTCTCTCACTTTTTGCAGCGATAAACCTGCGTCCTTGATGATGGCAAGAGCAGTGGGGTCGTTTGCCATGCAGTCGATGGGGAAGGCAGTCTCCTCCAGTATCTTGACCTTGCGGAAGCCCGCCGCTTTCACAGTCCTTAGGTAATCATCTTTTAGCATCGCTCCTGAGACACAGCCCACATAGGCTGTAACAGAGTCCTTTATGGAGTCGGGCAGTTCTTGCAACAAGACTATGTCCGAAATCATCAGCCTGCCGCCCGGTTTGAGCGCTCTGAACCCTTCCTGGAACACCCTCTTTTTGTCAGTAGATAGGTTGATGACGCAGTTCGAGATAACCACATCGACGGAACTATCGGCCACAGGAAGGTTCTCAATCTCGCCCAGCCGGAACTCCACATTCTTATAATCGCCCTTGCGGGCGTTCTCCCGTGCCCTCTCCAGCATCTCCGGCGTCATGTCCACGCCGATGACCTTGCCTTTCTTGCCTACCCTGTCGGCAGCCAGGAAGCAATCAAACCCGCCGCCCGAGCCGAGGTCAAGTACGATCTCGCCCTTTTTCAAAGAGGCCAGAGCCAAGGGATTGCCGCAGCCGAGGCCCAGATTGGCGCCATCTGGTACGGAGCCAAGTTCTTCTTCGGAGTAGCCTATCGCCCTGCTTATAGTCTGGGCTGAAGCAGAGCCGCTGCAGCAGGGGCTGGTTGAAGCGTTACAACATGTACCGGATTGTATATCGTTGCTGACAAGGGCACCATACGGACTGGATTGTTTGGCGACCCTGGCATATCTCTCTCGAACTACTTTCTTTATCTCTTCCTTCTTCATTTGAATACCTCCCTTAATCCTTAATTATCTCTTTCATCATAGGCCCTAGCATATCTTTCACCATCTCAGTGATACCCTCAACCTTGACCAAAGAAATGCAGCAGACTTCGCCATCTCTTTCCCAAGCTACCACAGCTAACTTATCGCCGGCACGAATCTTTGCCCTTTCCCTTATCTCCTTAGGCAGCACCATCTGCCCTCGCTCATCCACACTTATCAGCGATTCAACTTTACAGCATCCCATCCCGCTCTCCATCGGCGCGCAACAGTATTCATTCTTGCCTTTTTTGACCATCTCCACCACCTCTTTCTTGGAATATAGGCTTTCAGTCAGTTTGATTATTCAGAAAAATCAGATTACACTGAAATTATACATTACAAAATTAAGCTTGTCAAGACTTTTCCCAAGATGGGGTAGCGGTTGAAGTTGGAATAAGGATACTACAGCACTGTGAAGTATATTCACAGATGGCAGAGGCAAGCCAATTTACTTTTCCAGCATCTCTTTCATCGGTTTCCAGTAGTAATCGCGCCAGCCCTGGCTTATAGAATCATACTGCTCTTCCGGTACCCCGGTCTGAGTGAAGTTAAGCTGTGAGCCTCCCTCGACTTTTTTCAGAGCGAATGTAGCTTTGGAGTAATGGCCCTCGGGCCAATCGCTGCCACGCCACGACTGGACAATCTTCTTGTCCGGCACCAGCTCCAGATTGACGCCCTCAATATACCCATCATAAGCAGTGAACTTGCCTCCGATGCTACGACTGATGCTGGCTTTGGCATCTGTGAACCTAGAGTGTTTGCGTGAATCCATTAGCTCTTCATACACCTCGTGGGGACTGGCCTTAAACTTTGCAGATTGCCGGATTGTTTTGGTATTCACTCCCCCACCTCCTTTATTCTAGAGACAGCCAAGATTCAGCGTTCAGTGCATCTTAAACGAGACAAAAGTCACATTAAAATCGCATTCGTCAACTTAAAATAGTCTTGTGTAAAAGCGGTAACTTGTTGCGCATTGAGTTGAACAGGTGGCCAGTACATTCCCGCGAGGCTGAGCACCCCTTGGAGGCACAGTGTATACACAACGAACAAGAAATGGCATGCCAAAGGGAGCCAGGACGCCGAGCAGTATGCTCCGAACCGGGGAAGCATGCCGAATTCTCTGCATACATGCGAACACGCTGAGAAGATGGAACGAGCAGGGAATAATAAAGGCGTATCGCGTTGGCCCTCGGGGGGACCGAAAGGTTCAGACGTGAGGACATAGCTGCTTTACTCATAGCACAGACCAAAGAAAGCAGCGCAGATAGGATCAAACTGAGCCACCAATAGTCACAGGCCAGCTCGGCCTCAGGACTGCTTAACGCAGAACAATGGTTTGCCGTTAATCCCCAAGCCGGAACGGCGGATAGCGGTCCGTCATAAGCCCCGAATACGCAGCCACCCGATAAATCCAGCGGTTGATGCCCATAATAAAGTCGAAGATACCCCTGGGATACTTGCCCGTAAATAGCAGCGCCACTGCCGCGAAGAAAACCAGCACCCAGAGCAAGCCAGGCCACCATGCCCAGCCGCATACAAGGAAGAGAGCTAGGACAATGTAGTGTGGGATGGTTAATAGCCACCACTTTATCAAAGCCAGGCCTGGAGTGAGCATAGCCGGGTATGCGACCTCCAAATCGGCTGGGTAGCCACCTGCTTTAAGCGTAAATGGCGGGTACTTATCAGTGCCGAGTGCTTGATAGCTGTAGAAGCCCACTCGCCACGTCCAGCGCAGCACACCCACATTGAACTCGAAAAGGCTGCGAGGATATCTAGCCGTAAACATGATGACGAGAAGAGCTATTACCCAAACCACCACGAAAGCTGCCCACAAGAAGACGAGTACAATGAGGTGCGGAATGATCAGGAGCCACTTAACCAGCCACAACCACTGAGAGAGCGGCTCGGTGAGCTCACCCTTGAGGGAGAAGGGGTAAGGCGGCTGTTCTTCAGAGACTGCTGCACCTCCGATTCCTGCGCCTGCCTCGCCGCCGACCCTCCGTCTGCGAGTTGCCAGAAGGACCAAGCCAACACCTATTATCAATAGAAGTATACCCCCGATGAGAAACCCCAGGCCAACCCAAAATACCCAGGGAGCCTTCACGCCGATAGAACCGCTCACATCGACGCCGGCGGAGCCATCAGCGTTCATAAGCACGAGCACCCAGTTACCGGTCTCCAGTTCCCACTCCAGAGTCTGGGTTCCGGACCCGTGCTCCGGGACAACCCAGAACGTCTGGGAAGTCGGTGCCGCAGGTGTGGAATTCCCCAGGTGATTTGTATAGTAAACCCTGACGGGATGAATCCTGAATTCTTTAATCTCGTCATAATTGACATCGCTGAGGTAAGTTTGTAGATCCGTCTCATCGGCTATTCCAATGAATATCTCTTTAGAGGGATCTTCGCTTGAGGCTTGCACTTTGATGGTGGCTATGTGATGTCTATCCTCAAACCACCACCCTGACTCTAAATCTACGTCAGCGGGATGGGTGGTTATGGCATAAGAAGCTCTATCGAGGCGGATTGTATCTGTAGTGATAAACCCTTCGCTGTCCTGGTGGGCTTTGTCCAGCCAGATCAAAGCCCCTCCACCCGCAATCAGAGCAAGCGATACCAGCAGAATGATGACTCCAAAAACCAGAAGCACAATTCTACCTGCACTCATGACAACACCTCCAGTTCTTGGCGGCATTCTACCATCAGAGACAGAGCAAGTCAATGTCCAAGCAGTTAGGCCGCTTCCAAGTTATCAAATGCCTTAACTATCAATTCAGGCGTGGCCGGGTGTATGTGCATGCCTTCATTGATGCTGTGTATGCCTCCTCCGCTTGCCATAGCATTGATGACTTCCTGGATAAGCTCAGGGGCATAGGGTCCTATGATGTGAAAGCCCAGTATCCTTCCGCTGTGTGCGTCAACTATGGCTTTGGCAAAGCCTTCCTCTTCCATCATAGCCTCACCTTTTGCAGTATCGAAGTATTTCGCCCTACCCACCAGTATGTGGTGATCCTTCTTAGCGTTTTCCTCGGTAAATCCCACAGAGGCGATCTGCGGGTGAGCGTAAACTGCGTGAGGCGCGGCACTGTAGTCCATCGGTATTCTCTTCTTATGAGTCGAATTATGCCAGGCCACCGTTGCCTCCCGGTTTGCCACGTGCGTGAACATCTGCTGCCCGTTGGCATCGCCTACAGCAAATATGTCTTTCTTAGTAGTCTCTAGATACTCATCGACCTTTATAAAACCCCTTTTATCCAATTCAACACCTGTGTTCTCAACCTTAAGCAAATCAGCGTTCGACCTTCTGCCCACTGCGACCATGATTCTCTGGGCAGGGAGCTCCATTTGCTTGCCGGTAGCCTTATCCTTAGCTACGGCAATGATTCCCTTTACATCCTTCTTGACCTCTTCCACCTGGGTATTGGTATAAATATCCATGCGTTTCTTCATCTCTCTTTCCAGCAATTCAGATATCTCGGGCTCCTCAGACTGCGCAATCCTGCTGAGCATCTCCACAATCGTGACCTTGGTGCCCATCGCTGCAAAGAAATGTGCAAATTCAACTGCGACATATCCGCCTCCGATAATCAAGAGGCTATCCGGACGTTGCGTAAGCTCCAAAGCATTCTCATTAGTTAGATAGTCTACGCCATCTAAACCCTTAATTGGAGGGATCACGGGCCGTGACCCGGAAGCGATGAAAATCTTTTTACCCTTTATCTTCTCTCCATCGATTTCCAGAGTATAGTCTTCGACAAAATGCGCTTCGCGCTCATAAAAGTCCAGCTTCTCAGATTCAGTCATCCCTTTCCTTATGTAGGTCTGGCTCTCCAGTCTGCTTTTCCTCATCCGCCCCATTATCGAAGCGAAATCTATGCTCTTTATCTCCGCAACAATGCCCAGCTTCTTAGCCTCCTGTATTTCAACAATCCTGTCCGCCGGATAAATCAGCATTTTCGAAGGTACACACCCCAAATTCAAACAGGTGCCTCCCACAGGACCCTTATCCACTAAGGCAACCTTGAGACCTTTTGCTACAGCTTCATCTACAATAATAGACCCGGCCCCGGAGCCAATCACAATAACACCGTACTGCTTCATCTTTTAACCCCCTATCGTTATATATCAACGCAAGTATAATAAGGATGTGGGATAAACAAGTCATAAAATGGGAACGGAAAAAGTTAAAAAGTTATCACATTTTTGAGTAGGATTTGGAGTCATTCAGGTGCACTCTGGAACGAGGGCTAGAAATATTATTATGTTGACCAACCGAGCGCCAAAGTTGTAAGTGGAGCCCTATCTAATTGTTATGTCGCCATTTGAAGTGCGGATGTAGAGGTCCGCTTCACCGTCACCGATTCTGCCCACGAGACGCTCTTTCCTCGTCACCGTAGCCAGTATAGGCAGCTCACTTGTGACCTCCCCATTGCTGGTTTCTGCGTCCAAAACAACGCTGGGTTTGCCCTGGAATTCCACCACTACATCCCCATTGCTGGTAACCAGCCGATTGCTTCCACCCGCAGTCATATTCCCACTATAAAAGACACTACCATTGCTACTCTCAATGTCGAACTCCCCCTGAACACCGCGTACATCTATCTTACCGTTGCTAGTCTTTAAAATCACGGATCCTTCCACAGCATTAAGCTCAATCCGGCCGTTACTGGTTGTTCCATCGAAATTGCCCTTAATATTGTCTAAGACAATCCTCCCATTAGATGACTTAAGAGAACCCAACCCTTCTAAGCCATGCAGCTCAATGAAACCGTTGCTCGTTTCAAGCTCCACATCGGATTTGGGTGGTGCCGTAATGATAACATCAACCCCAGCGCTGCCGAAGAACCACCATCGTTTAGTGGTTTGAACATCAACAGATACCGTATTACCCACCTGACTCAGCTCATATTTGACTCTGGGAGCATCTCTCAACGTAGCCTGTACCAGCACCTCATTCCCAAGCCCAGCACTGACTTCGATATTCCCATTCACGCTGTTTACTACAACCTTGGATGAACCAGCAACGATGAAGCTATCCTCGCGAGTTTCGGTGGGACCTGGGGTGCACCCCATTGTCGCTGAAAGCAAGAGGACTATAGCTACAGCAGCACCGACCAGCGAACCCAAGTTAAAACGAGAGCGATGTAAAATCTTAAAGGCTGAAGATTTACCGGACAACTTTGGTCTCATGCTACACTCCCTTCGTTTTATGATTACAAGTAATGTGACACAACCCAAACTGAAAAGCGGTACTTTCGTAACCGCAACCTAAGGCAATACTATGTGACGGTGGGCAGATTAAAGCTATGCTTGTTCCGCCCATCAGAGGTCAGCTTGTTCTTGATGCAAGCCACAAACCGATCCACAATCCACCAATAATAATCGGGGGGCATGCGGCTTTTGGGCATATCGGGCACTTCATTGAAGGCATCGATGACCCAGGGCTGGCCCTGTTCATCCACACACCACTCCACGACGTTTATGTCCATATCCAGACATGAATTCATGCGTATGGTCTGTTCTGTAAGTTTATCTTTTATGTCAGCGATCTCCTGCAAGTCAGTATACAGATATTCCCCCATCCCCAATGGTTTGGGTATCCATCTTATAAACAGTACATCCTTCTGGTCAATGCAAAAGACCCTGTAGTAGTCCTTATAGTTTATTTTCCGCTGCACCAACCAGACCTTCCCGGCACCATGGGCGGAATAGCATTCCTTCAGTTCTTCCAATGTGTTCAACACGTAAACATCGTCCCACCCATAGCCGTCTGCCGGCTTAAAAACGCAGGGTAACCCAACCTCATCGGCAATCCGGCTCCAAGATAGTTCACCAACCATGCCCCCGAGCTCCTCCTTAAGCTCCGGGCCAGGCAAAACGATAGATTTGGGAGAAGGTATATCCAGGAGCTGAAATACTAACTCATCCACCAATTTATTGCTGGCTGAGGCAGCGAAGGGATTATTGATCACATAAGTCCCTCTCAGGGACATGTTTTTAACCACTTCTTTCAAAAAAGGGAAGCGAAAGCTCAGCCGGTCTACAATAACTCCATACTCGCCTGTTATAGGTACAGGCTGCTCGGCTAAGAAAAGGAACTCTACCGGGAGATCGCCCAATTTAGAAACAACATCGATAATAAAGGGGTCGTCTTTCAGTTCGAGTATCCCTATTTTGCTGCCTCTCATATCCTGTCACAACCACACCTGAATCTTCTCAAGTATAGCATAACAGCTAGTATTTGGACACCGCTATGAGACGAGAGGGATAGGCCATTTGGACTATTACTATCAGCTAGCCAGATTAAACCTTTCGGGTTATTGTGCGGCTAAATAAGGTAGGCTTATAGTAATAACAGAATAGCTTTGATATGAATGAGGACAGCTATGATGAAAGATAACTTACCAAACAACATGCTCACTGTAAGAGAAGTAAGCCAAATCCTCCATGTCCATAGCAACACGCTGAGAAGGTGGAGCGACCTAGGGATAATAAAGGCATATCGCATTGGGCCCCGAGGTGACCGAAGATTTAAACAGGAGGACATATCTCTGTTATTACTGGAGGAAAGCAAAGGCTTCCCAAAAAATGCAAATGAATCAACGGAAATAGACAAGGTAACCCAGTACGTGATGTCGAGGTAACCCATGAGCAAAACAATCGTGATGATAATAGATGATGAGCCATTCTTCCGGGCCGGCGTACGCCAAGCGCTATCTCAACAAGATAGTCTGGAAGTGCTGGAATTTGATCCAGAAGAAGGGGAGAAAACTACAATCGAACAGATCGCTGCGAACTCGCCCGATGTGGTATTGCTGGACATTGGTTATCCCACGCTTAGAGGGCTCGACCTAGGCAGAAAGATAGCTCGCGGCTTCCCAGCCACCAAGGTAGTGATGCTGAGTGCCAACCCTAACGATGATGACGAGGAACTTTTCGAGGTTATCAAAAGCGGGGCAGCAGCTTATCTTAGAAGCAAGGACTGCGTGCCAACAGAGCTGATTGAGACAGTAAGACGAACCTCCCGCGGCGAATATCCTATAAACGACAGCGTAAGCAGCAGGCCCAAGGTCGCCTGGAGGGTATTAAGGCAATTTCAAGACATAGCTGCAATGGGGATGACGATAGAGGATATAACTACACCACTTACCTCTAAAGAGGTACAGATCCTCACCTATATTGCCGAAGGGAATACGAACAAACGAATCGCCTCGATTCTCGGCATCAGCGAGCAAACAATCAAAAATCATGTCAGTGCTATCCTGCGCAAGTTGAATGCTAACGATAGGGCGCACGCCGTGTTTCTGGCACTGCGCAACGGCTGGATAGCTATCGAGGTTGATAACAACGGGAAGCGTCTAGGGGATCGAATTGCCCTGGGGCCCCATCCTGATTCATCATCTTCAGGATAAATACCCGACTACCAGCGGTCTTCAAGCTACTGCTAAGTATAGCCAAAGTGTCATAATCAGAAAACGAGTGGTCCGTACCCCGTTTCTGCCTTTAGATTCCACTTGCTTAGCGGACATTCCATAAGCTGTTCCTGCCTTACCTTCAACACCCACTCGCCATCGGGCAGGTGGCAGTATTCAACAATGCTCTCCTCGCCAGTTTCCACTTGAAAGTATTTACAGGACCTGGGGCAAAGGTTTGTTCTAGGTAGAATCAAAATCATCGATTTCTCCTCCCTAACACATAATATCATATCATGTGAATTACAGAAACAGTCTCAAGCCACAGTGGATCCTCAAATCATAGAGGGCTATTCAGATAGCGCCTCAAACAAGGGATATCCTGCGACTGACCTTACGGGGACGAGTTAATCCGGGGGATCGATCCAGCAGCGAGACAAGCAAAAAGGAAAAGACTCAAGGCTTCTTCGAAAAATAACGATATGTCTAATGCCTGCACACGATATGCTACAAGCAAATATAAACGGGTTAAAAAGGCCTCCTGACTTATTTCGCCCTATTTGGCGACAAATGCATCACACGCCTGTGAATCTGCCCTGACCTGCATCCCATACTTAAGGCCGCCATGTTTGGCATCAACGCAACTGAAGAATTTCTTTTCTTTTTCCAGCTTGAAGCTTTGGCAATTGCCGCATACACTCTGCTTCACCGGTTTCGTCATCTGTCACTCCTTCCAAAAAAACGGAGATTTATCGCTCTTTTAGTCTGAGAGCAACGAGTGCAAATATTATACCATCAAATTTCTACTTCGACCAGTGCCTGTGCGCAAAGCTACATAGTGAATCTTGACAGGAATACAGAGACAGAACATAATAAAATTTTAGGGGGATATTACTGAGCTACAGGGGGTAACAAACAATGTGGTTACAAATTAGATTATACCTCTTGGTTGCTTTAATGTTCGGGCTTCTCTATGGCCTCATCGTAGGAGTGTCCGCCGCGCTCGGCTATTCCAACTTCATCTTCTATGCCGTCCTATCATTTGTCATGGTGGGCATTCAATACCTGCTCGGCCCTACGATAGTGGGCTGGGCAATGAAGGTAAAGTATGTGTCAGAACAAGAAGAACCAGAGTTACACCGAATGGTGGCCGAGCTCGCCAGGGCTGCAGGGATTCCCAAGCCCAAGGTCGGAATATCCAAATTGACCATACCCAACGCCTTCGCTTTCGGCAGATGGCAAGGGGACGGCAGGGTTTGCGTTACCGAGGGCATCCTCCGTTTACTAAAAAAAGACGAGCTAAGGGCAGTGCTGGGCCACGAGATATCACACCTCAAGCATCGGGATATGGCCTTGATCACACTCTTGAGTGTCATACCCATGATTTGCTGGTATATAGCCTGGGGATTGATGTGGGCCAGGGGTGGCCGGGATCGCAGCGGTGGATATACGGCGCTTATCGGGATCGGCGCTTTCCTGCTCTACTTCATAACCAACCTTCTCGTTCTTTATGGCTCCCGGATCAGAGAGTACTACGCAGATTTAGGGAGCGTCCAGGTGGGAAATGCCCCCCACCAGCTTGCTACAGCGCTTTACAAGCTGGTCTACAGTAACGCCAGAATGCCCAAAGAGGCGCTGAAGCAGGGAGAGGGGCTCAAGGCGTTCTTCGTCAATGACCCCTCCAAGGCCTGGAACGAGATCAGAGAATTGAAACAGATCGACCTTGATATGAGCGGGACTATAGATGCCGATGAGCTCATGGCGCTCAGGTCCAAGAATGTCCGCGTCGGTGTATCAGATAAGCTGATGGAGATATTCAGCACGCATCCTAATATGCTGAAGCGGATCAAGCAACTTTCGACACTAACTGCTGGGTAACGAGAGAAACCGCGGAGGACAGAGAGTATGGGCATCCGCCAGAGGCGGATGCCCATACTGATTATTTGCCGAACAAACGAAAGAACCTATCTTCGTATTCCTCAAATAGACCCCATCTATCAAGTTCCATTTTCAAAGCAGAGGGGTCCAGTTCGCCATTTTTGACCTCTTCGAATAGCTGCTCGAGCGATTGCCTGGCCTCCATGGGGACTCCTTTACGGTCCACATTGAGGAGACCCCTCCTCCCCAATTCCGATAAATTGCTGCCTACAGAATACCTGGTCATGTCAAAGATGAATTTCAGCAGGGAGACATCCCAAAGCTCATCTATTCCCTTGATGATAGTAGCGAGCTGGTTACCCTCTTTGTCTATTTTTTCATCGAGATTACGCACCACTGAATTCATGTCTGAGGATACTATGTTCAATTCCTTGGGTTCATTCTTATAGCCATAGAAGAGGCCGGGGGTATTTGTCCCGTACTCTCTGGCTATCATCTCGAGGTATCTCCTGGCATGTTCGCTGAATCCCTCGACGTTAATCAGATATGATGGCGTCACCACCTTAGGCCTCTCGGCCCGCACCCTACCCTCCCTTACCACTGTCTCCTCTTCGCCCTCCACAAGCTCCTTATACGATGGCTCACTAAGCAGGTAATAGTAAATGTTGGTAGCGCCGAAGGTAGACAGGGTTTGCTTTGGATGGCGCAAGACCTCGGTGTGACTTATAGCATATTCGATTCTTTCGTCAGTACTCATCTCATTTAAATTCCATGCCAATCTTCTTAGATATGAAACTCAATTATATCGCCGTCCTCGAGGACATACCCCCTGCTGACCCTCTGCCCGTCGAATTTACCTGAGCCCCACACCTGAGCATATTTCAGGTTTTTGAGGAAGTCCTTGTGTACGGAAGCCGCTGCTTCTTCAACCGTGCTCCCTGTTCTGAGTACAACGGGCTCATCTCGGTCAGCTTTCGCCCCCGGGGACTTGGTATATACCAGAATTATGTCAAGCAAGTTGTAGATGGCCCGCTTCATCTCCTCCAACCCGATCCCCTTCTGTGCTGAGATAGAAACCACCGCTAACTTATCGCCATAGCGCGATTTCAACAGGTTGTAGTTCTCGGCCGCATTGCTCAAATCGTTCTTATTACCTACAAGCAGCGCCTTCTTTTGAGCTACGCCAATTAAAAGCTCGTCTGTCATTTCCATCCCAATGAGTCTAACCTTCATTCCCTCCAACTCAGCCAATATAGTATCCATCTGTATCAAAGGGTCTTCGCCAAGGTCAATCATAACCAGCAAAACGTCCGAATTACGCAGCAAATGAGAAAGCCACGGCTTCGCTTCGCGGTCAATTAATGGCGGCATATCCACAAGTTGTATCTGGATATTCTCGAATCTCATCATGCCCGGTGCAGGAACCTTGGTAGCAAAAGGATAGTCTGCTACCTCAATGGCTGCGTCGGTGAGAGCAGACACCAGTTGAGATTTGCCTGCGTTGGGAAGGCCTACTAATACAATCTGCCCGGCCCCTTCCCTCCTGACGTTGTAGGAGCTTCCCTTCCTGCCAGCAGACGGCCTCCTTTGCGCTTCCTCCTGGTGCTTGGCTATCCTCCTCCTCAACTCTGCGCGCAGATGGTCCGTCCCCTTGTGCTTGGGCATGATGGCGAGCATGGCCTCCAAGGCTTCCACCTTCTCCTCGGGAGTCTTGGCAGACCTGTAAATCTTCTCAGCTTCGTGATATTGAGGCGGCAGGTTTGCCGGCATCACACCACCTCCAAAGCTACTCCCCTACTCGCGCTAACGTATGCTCAGTATCTCCTTCTTATACTCTTCAAGCAGTCTCAAATATTGCGAGTCAAGTTGAGCCAGAATCCGGCGCCATTCCTGCTGAAATTGGGGATGGCTTTCAACATTTATCTTGGGCGGAGGAGTCGCCCCGCGCTGCTGTTGGGCTGCCTGCATGAGTTTGGCTTCGAAATCCCTCTTCACACTCTCGTAGGTCTGCCTCCTCTGCTGCTCGCCCTCTTTCTCATAGTGGCTGAAGACTCGTCTCATCTTGGTATACACATTCTCGATGCCCACCTTGTCGCGCTTCACCTCTTTGATGGCTTCCATGACCTTCTTGTTTCTCTTTTTGGCCACGTCGTTCCGGGGCAGGTCTATGTTCCTGATGAAAACTCCTTGAGCACCTTCTGACACATACTTTCGCACCTTTTCATCATACCTGCCGAGTTCAGTTGAGATGTCATATTCCTCTTTAAGATACCTGGCGGCAAGCTTCTCCCCTTCGGGGATATACTTCCATTTTGTCAGGTCTTCCTCCGAGGCTTTGCCCAGGCTCTCGGCCTTCTCCATCGCCCGCTCAAAGGCGCTTTTCATCTCATCCATGTGGAACCTCCGTCCTTTTCTCCTGTCTCAAATACATACTTTTATTGTAGTGAATCTACTGGAGCAATTTTATCACCTTCGCTCAAGTTAGACAACGCAACTAGGTTGGGAAGAAATACTGAAAATTTGTGCTCTCTGTGGATATTAACATATAAATTGTGGAAACTGTGTGGACAACTTCGTGGAGAAGTCCATTGACCAGTGATTATAAACGTATGTAATAATTAAGAGTATGCAAAGTAAAAGCGTATCCCATAAGAAATATATTGACAACCACCCTACTTTGCAGGAACAACCTTACAGCAAACGAGGGAAGCGATCCCCAGGAAGAACAAATAGTAGCTCTAACAAATGCGCGAGCTACCCCGAGAATATTCTTAAGGACGCCAAGAGATTTCAAACCGACCTCGAACATTTGAGAAATAGACATAAGACTCAGCTTAAAGACAAAAATGAACTCCTCAAAGTATTGGAATCACTAGCTAGAAATGTCCAATCTGAAATTGAACAACTTCATCCGATTACTCAGCACCATCTTCAACAGCTCGAAAAGAGGAGCTTACGAAGAGATCTAGTAATGCTATTCTTAGCAATAGCGGCAATTGTAATAGAACTTCTGTTTCACTTCTCTCAATAGAGGTCATGGGGAGGGGCGGGTTTCAAACGCGCCCCTACATCTTTTCTGCCATTCGCAAATTATTAAACAACCTCAAGCTAACATTGGTTGACAGCGCGTATAAAGGCATGGTAGGCTAAAACAAATGTGTGATGTTCGACCGTTCTGCGGCCTGCGTTACAGCTTGCAGCAAGTCCCCGCTCTCTCCTCAATCATAACACCACCCTATGATGTAATCTCACTTACGGAGCGTCTTGCATACTATCGCAAAAGCCCCTATAACGTCATCAGGCTGGAGTACGGTGAGGAGCAGCCCGGTGATTCTGCCGATAATAATAAGTACACACGGGCCGCCGCTATATTAGGTGCCTGGATCAAAGACGGGATACTGATCCGGGAAGAAAAACCCGCCTTGTATGTCATCGAACACAATTTCCCCTATCAGGACACAATCAAGAGCCGCATGGGCCTTATCGCCAGGGTGCGTCTGGAGGAACTGGATAATAAAGGACACATTCGTCCTCATGAGAAAACAACGAAAGAGCCTGCCATCGACCGCCTCAACCTGCTCAGAGCCTGCCGCGCCAACCTGAGCCCGATAATGGGATTGGTACGCACCAAAAAAGGTGAGATGGTGAAGCTCCTGCGGGGGCTGACCAAGGGAGAGCCCAATTTCAGCGCCACGGATAGCTATGGCGTGAATTACCGCGTGTGGGTGATAACCGATCGAGCAGCTTTGGAGAAGCTCTCCCAGCTCTTCACCGACAGGGTCATCTATATAGCAGACGGCCACCATAGATACGAAACCGCTTTGCGCTACCGAGACGAGCAGCGCGCAGGCCTCAGTTCCTACACTGGAGAAGAACCCTTCAACTTCGTGCTGATGAGCCTGATGGACTCATATGACCCCGGCTTAGTTATGCTGCCCACTCATCGCCTAGTAAAAGGACTGGAACCTGCAAAGCTGGCTCAGCTTGAATGGACGCTATCCCCTTACTTCAGTGCGGACAGCTTGCTTCCCTCCCTGCCAACCCTCTCAGAGACTATTCAGAGCTGGCTACGCACGCTCGAGACGGAGGGAAAACGGGGCAATGTCCTGGGACTCTACGGTCTCCACGAAAAAAAGCTGTGCCTGCTGAGGCTGAAACGAAACGCAGACCTGCAGAAGCTCATACCATCGGAGGAACTCAGCCTATGGAAGAAGCTGGATGTGGCTTTGCTTCAGCAAATCGTTTTGAGAGACGCACTGGGCATAGATACCCTGGAAAGAGAGTCTAAGCACATGGAATTTACCCGAGATGCGCTGGAGGCTGTATCGAAGGTTGATTCGGGAGCATATCAAATGGCTTTCCTCATCAACCCCACCCGCGTCTCGACCGTCCTTGAGGCAGCCGACGCTGGCAAACGATTGCCACAGAAATCCACCTACTTCTACCCCAAGACCCCTGCAGGACTGGTGATTAACCCGGTATGGGACAACGTCTAAATCAGGTCACCTTAATCTGCGTAGATAAGCCGAAGAACCTCAGGGCGTTCTCGGTGGTTTTGGCGGCAACGACATCCTCGGTAATACCCTTTATCTGAGCAACTGCCTTAAGAGACCTCATGGTATCAGCAGGATAGGCCTGGTATTTGGTCTCTCTGCCATAAGTGACTGGACAATCTGTTTCCAGTAGAAGGTTTTGCAGCGGGGTTTCCCTGATTGCCCTCCTGTGCTCATCGTGGTATTCCGTCGCAGGTGTAGCAGAGATGCAATAGCCCTCGGCAATTATCTCGCGCAGCACGCTGGAAAACCCGGTATACCAGTGGAAAACTGCCCTTTTCACCTTCGATTCTTTGACCATATCAAAGCTGTCTTTCCAGGAGTACCTGGCATGAACGCTGACAGGCTTATCGTATCTTCCAGCCAGCTCCAACACAGACTTGAAGGCTTCTTTCTGACGCTCCTTATCTGCCGCAGCTATCACCCTCTTATCATAATCGAGGCCGATCTCACCGATGCCAACAGTTTTCTTAATATTGTCCTCAATCTGTCGCAAAGTGAGGTCTACTTTCGAAGCATCCATGTTACCCAGGTTCCAGGGGTGTAAGCCCATCGCGGGGAAGACGAAATGCTTATGTTTTTCAGCGATGTCCCATATCTTCAGGTTGGACTCATAGTCCTGGCCCACAGCGATAATGGCGACAAGACCCGCCTGCTTCCCTTCCTCGATAGCTTTATCGAGGTCCTCTACCTCATCGAGGTGGGAATGAGTGTCAACAAGTTTGAAGACTTCTGCACTCATTCCTGTAAATCAACCCCCTAAATCCCCCACTCTTGGGGGACTTTAAAAAACTGGGGGATATCCCCAAGCCCACAGCAAAGGGCTTAGCCCTCTGCACTCCCCAATTACGGATATATTGGAGCAAGTGCTACAATCCAACGTAGGGGCGTTCGTTTGAACGCCCCTACAAAGACAAGACCATTATACTCGATATCCGAGCATCTATTTCGCGATAAGGTCGTATACCTCGATATTCCTATCGGCCATCTTCTGGATTTCCGCAATCTCCTCTTTCCTGCCCGTCCCTTCGAGAAGATGCCTGAACCTCACCTGCCCCTTCAGGTATTCCTCTATCGGAACCCTCGCGGGAATCTTTATCGCGGTCGTCACGCCATTCTCTATCTCAATCAATGGACAAAGCCCGGTATTCACCGCCAGCCTGGCGTAATCAATAGTTTTCGATGGCTCAGTGCCCCAGCCCAGAGGGCAGGGGACATGAATCTGTACATACTTGGGCCCGCGTATCGAAAGCGCTTTCCTGATTTTTCTGTCCAGGTCCATGGGATAGCCCACTGAAGCAACAGCCACATAAGGTATGCCGTGAGCGGCTGCAATCTGCGGCAAGTCCTTCTTTGGCCTCAGGTTTCCCAGAGAGACCTTGCCCGGCGGGCTAGTGGTAGTGCGGGCATAGGTAGGAGTCGAGCCACTGCGCTGGATGCCAGTATTCATATAAGCTTCGTTGTCGTAGCAAACATATAATATGTCGTGGCCACGCTCAAACATGCCTGAGATAGCGCCAAACCCGATGTCGAAAGTGGAACCGTCACCGCCCTGAGCGATCACCCTCACTTCGGCCAATCGCCCGATGACTCTCAATGCTGCTTCCACACCAGACGCCACCGCTGCCGTGTTCTGGAACAAAGAGTGGAGCCAGGGCACCTCCCAGGCCGATTCGGGGTATTTGGAGGTGAATATTTCCAGACATCCGGTGGAGTTAACTATTATCACATTGCGCCCGGCTGCTCTGACCACCAGACGAGCCGCCAATGCTTGGCCACAACCTGGGCAGGCCGTATGTCCCGAACATAATAGATGGTCAACGAGTTTATCACGCTCTTTTACTAACTCAGGCATTTATACCCTCCAGTTCCAGGTCCGTCCTTAAGCCGATGAACTCCATATTTATGAGCTGCTGCTGAGCCTTCTCTATGGCATATTTTAAATCGTCCGTGGTGACATCTCTGCCGCCTAAGCCAATGACAAAGCTGCTGATCTTGGGAGAGGCAGGACGGCCATGGAACACAGACCTCAACTCAACAGCTAGAGGGGCGCTGCCACCCAGTGAGAGCGCCTTCTCGATTACGACGATATTTTGAGCGCCTTTCAGCGCTTCATACAGAGCCTCTTCGGGGAAAGGACGATAGGTTATGAGGCGCAGTACCCCAACCTTCTGCCCTTTATTCCGCAGGTCGTCAACTACATCCTTAGTAGTACCTGCCATCGAGCCCAGAGCCACCACCACCGTCGAAGCATCGTCGACGCGATATTTCTCAAACAACCCGCCGCCTACACGCCCAAAGGTACGCTTGAACTCCCGGGATACCTCCTCGATTATGGGAATGGATGCTTCCATAGTGCGCTGAATCATGTATCGAGCTTCCATGTATTTGTCTGGCTCGGTAAAAGCACCCATGGTCAGCGGGTTGTCGGGGTCTAATTTGTATATCGGCTGGTAAGGAGGCAAATAGGCATCTACCTCTTTCTGGCTGGGGAGATCAACCACTTCGAAGGCATGTGGCAATACGAAGCCATCGACGCAGACCATCACCGGCAACATCACACGGTGGTCCTCTGCGATTCGATATGCCTGCAAAACCAGGTCGCAGGCCTCCTGATTATTCTCGGCATACATTTGAATCCAGCCGCTGTCCCTCATGGCAATTGAGTCCTGCTGGTCGTTCCAGATACTGAGCGGCGCCGAGACCGCACGGTTGGCATTGATCATCACTATGGGAAGTCGCATGCCCGCGATATTGAAGACCACCTCGCCCATGTAGAGAAGCCCCTGGGACGAAGTCGCGGTGAAGACTCGAACGCCGACAGCGCTGGCACCCAGAACCAGTGAGGCCGCCGAATGCTCTCCCTCCACATTGATGAACTCTGTATCCAGCTCGCCTTCAGCCACCATCGAGGCTAACTCCTCCACAATCAACGTCTGCGGCGTTATGGGGTAAGCCGAGATCACTCTGGGACGACATAGCGTCACCGCCTCAGCTATTGCCCGGCAACCCTGAATCATTCTTCCTTTAAGCATCTTCGCCCCCCTCCGGTATCATTTCAATGTCATGCACTGGACAGCCACTGGCACAGATGCCACAGCCCTTACAGAAGTCTTCGTTAGCATAATAAGTCCTCTGACCGGTGCCGAAGATACATCCTTCCGGACAGCCCAAAGCACAAACGTCACAAGCAATGCAATTCTTATGCAAGAACCGCGGCTTGCCTGCCGTGCGCCAGGCTCCTGTCTTATTGACACGGCTTCCTCCCGGCTTAGTCACCGTTCCCAGTGTTATCTTCATGCGCCATTCCCCCTGTTCTTGACCTCATTGTAAGCCTCAAGGAACGCTTTCCAGTTGCTCTCCGCTGCCTTCCCGGAGAAACGAGAGTTTATCGCCCTCTGAACCGACTCCACGCCCAGTTCACCCGTGACCGCAATGAAGGCACCGATGAGAACAGTATTGACCCGGTCGGCTCGACCCATAATCTGCTTGGCAATCCGAGCTGCGTTAAGTGTCACGACCCTGGCCTGGGTCTTGAGACCCAGTTCCGAGGGTTTCTTGCTGGTGTTAATCACAGCAAGTCCATCAGGTTTTAATCCGGCGACCACATCGTATCCCCTCATCAAAGTGGGGTCCTGCACAAGCACATAGTCTGGCTTGTAAATCTGGCTGCGCACGCGAATCGGAGCGTCGCCAATACGCACAAAGGCATTCATGGGCGCTCCCATCCTTGCCGCCCCAAAGGTAGGAAAGGATAAGGCATACTTACCATCCTCGAAGGCCGCATTGGCCAGGATAGTGGCAGTGGTGATCGCTCCCTGTCCTGCCCGTGCATGAACCCGAATCTCTTTCATCATAAGACATATCTCCAGTTTTATTACAATTCCAGTGACGATGGCAAAACCTATTTCAAAACTATGTTAACCAATCGCCCCGGCACATAAATGATATCCCTTATCTCCCTACTATTAGTGTGAGCCCTAACCCGCTCTCGGTTCAGCGCCAGTTCGCGAGCTTCGGACTCTGCGATGGAAACTGGTACTTCCACCCGGTCGCGAAGCTTGCCATTGACTTGAATTACCAGAGTGAACTGCTCCTCGACCACCAACTTCTCATCCCAGGATGGGAACGATTGATTGTGAATGCTATAGGGGTAGCCCATCCGTTCCCATAGCTCCTCTGCCAGATGAGGAACCGAAGGCGCAAGAAGAAGTAGCAAAGTATCTATGGTCTCCTTCCAGGCACTATTGTCAACCGAGCGCTCCTCTTTTACCTTGGCCAGATAGTTGGTGAACTCCATAAGAGCAGCGATCATGGTATTGAATCGGAATTTCTCGTAGTCTTCGCTGACCTTCCTGATTGTTTTGTGGGTCCGGCGGCGCAGTTCAGTCTCAGTCGCCAGGTCAATCGGCGGCAAATGCGCATCTTTCTGTTCTTCCAGGACCAGGTTCCAGACGCGGTTGAGCCAGCGCCATAACCCGCTGATGCCGCTGTCATCCCAGCCACCGCCCTGGTCCCAGGGGCCGACAAACATGAGATAGGCACGAACCGTATCAGCGCCCATCTTTTCTACATACTCGTCAGGTGTAACCACATTGCCCCGTGACTTGCTCATCTTGGCGCCGCCTAAAACGACAGTCCCCTGATTGAAGAGACGGGTGAAAGGCTCGCCGAATTTCACCAGCCCCATGTCCCTAATCGCCTTGGTAAAAAAACGGGCATAGAACAGATGCATGGTGGCATGCTCTGCGCCACCTGTGTACTGGTCTACAGGCATCCAATAGGCTAATTTTTGAGGCTCGAAGGGCCCTTTATCATACCCCGGGCTGGTGTAACGCAGGAAGTACCAGTTGGAGCACATGAAGGTGTCCATGGTATCGGTCTCGCGTTGCGCATGGCCTCCACACCTGGGACAAGTGGTATTGACAAACGAAGCGCAGTATTTGAGCGGTGATTCACCGGTGGGCTTGAACTCAGCATCCTCGGGCAGCAGCACAGGCAGGTCTTTCTCGGGAACAGCCACCACACCGCACTTCGGGCAATATACTATAGGTATAGGAGCCCCCCAATACCTCTGGCGGGAGATGAGCCAGTCTCGAAGGCGGTAGGTTGTAGTACGTTTGCCATAGCCTTTCGTTTCCATGAAATCGGAGACAGCCTCTTTACCCTGCTCATTGGGCAGCCCGTTGAACTGAGCTGAGTTAACCATGGTGCCTGTCTCAACATAGGCTTCTTTCAGTGGTTCCCCCGACCACCCGGGCGGAGAAATAACCACCTTTATGGGCAAACCGAAATCCTGGGCGAACTCGAAATCACGCTGGTCGTGCGCAGGGACTCCCATCACCGCTCCTGTGCCGTAGGTCAGGAGAACATAATCGGCAATCCATATCGGCACCTTCTCACCATTGAGTTTATTGATAACATGGGCACCAATAAAGACGCCTGTCTTCTCTTTCTCCGTGGATAGCCTCTCGATCTCCGTCTGGCCCCTAGCCCACTCAATGTACTCACGAACCTCATCCTTGTATGCACTGGTGGTGAGCTTGGCAACTAGAGGATGCTCAGGTGCAAGAACCATGAAGGTGACGCCAAATATAGTGTCGGGGCGAGTGGTGAAGACTTTGATTTCTTTTTCACTGACGCCCTTCACATCAAGCCCAAAGGATATCTCCACGCCAACGCTTTTGCCGATCCAATTGCGCTGCATTATTTTCACGCGCTCCGGCCATTCAATACCAGAGAACTCAAGCAACTCCTCAGCATACTTGGTTATCCTGAAGAACCACTGCTCCAAGTCCTTCCGTATCACCGGTGTGCCACAGCGTTCGCAAACTCCCTCACCCACAACCTGCTCATTGGCCAGCACAGTCTTGCATTGAGGACACCAATTGGCCGGCGCCTTGGCCCGATAAGCCAACCCGGCCTCGTAGAGCTTGAGGAAGAACCATTGCGTCCACTTGTAGTATTCGGGGAGGCAGGTAATTACTTCCCTGCTCCAATCATACATTGCGCCTATGCTCCGCAACTGGCGGCGCATGTTCTCAATATTACGCATAGTCCAGGTATGCGGGTGAATGCCGTGCTTAATAGCAGCGTTCTCCGCGGGAAGCCCGAACGCATCGAACCCTATGGGATGGAGAACGTTGTAACCCTGCATTCGCTTGAAACGAGCGTGGACATCGGAGGGAGCCATTGCGTACCAGTGGCCGATATGGAGGTCTCCGGAGGTGTAGGGGAACATGGTGAGGGCATACCACTTGGGGCGCTTTGAGGTCTCATGCACCTCGTAAATATGGTCGCCTTCCCACCTTGCCTGCCACTTCTTTTCAATCTCTTGGGGATTATATTTAGGAACCATCGTTTTTCCTATCTAATCATAGCATAAAACCATCATGCCTGCTACTATCTTTGGGCCATCTCGTTTGACATCTCCTTCCACCCCCACATATAATGCCACTAATCGCAGAAGAAGGTTAAGGAGGTTAGACAGCTATGACAAATCGATACAACACCAATCTTGCAGCTGAGTTCTGGGTTCTCTCTGCGCTTTATCGATGTGGCGTTGAAGCTTATCTAACGCTCGGTAACAAGAAGTCTGTAGATATTGTTATACATCGCAAGTCTCAAGACAGATGTAATATTGATGTCAAGGGGTTAGCTGGCCCGTATGATTGGCCTGCTGATAACATTAAAGATACCGGTAACCCCAACCACTTCTACGTATTTTTGTCATTTGAGGGCAAAATATCAAATCCGCTAGCTAGTCCTTCAGTTTGGATAATACCCTCCGATCAAATAACGCGTTTCATCAAGCAATTCAAGACAAGACGCGACGTATCTCGTAAGCTCCTGATAGAGAATGGCGATAAATTCAAAAATGCCTGGCAGCAACTAAGTAGCTAATTGCTCATCGCAGGATGATAACATCACAGTAGGGGCACGGCATGCCGTGCCCCTACAACACATATATTATGTCTCACCCTCACCCTACCCTCTCCCGTCAAGGGAGAGGAGTTTCTCCAGCCCCCTTTCCGTGCATTCGCCCAAGCTGCTATTTGCAACAAGGCTCGGGTATGATATTATAGATGAACGTCGTTTTGGGGATTAGGGCCATGTTTACGGTAAGCATACTGACTGTAAGCGATAAGGGTTCGCAAGGCAAACGCGAGGACAAGAGCGGCGATGCCATAAGAGAGATGGTATCTCAAATGGACGCTCGCGTGGTCGACTACGCCATCGTCCCCGATGAAAGAGATATGATTTCCAAGAAGCTGGCAGGATGGGCTGACAGCGGCAAGGTGGATATGGTAATTACGACAGGAGGCACCGGCCTTGCCCCGCGCGATGTAACGCCTGAGGCCACGCTCGACGTGGTAGACAGGATTGCTCCCGGATTCGCCGAGGTGATGAGAGCGGAGAGCCTTAAGAAAACGCCCCATGCCATGTTGAGCCGGGCGGTGGCTGGCATCCGTAAGAAAACACTCATCGTTAATCTCCCCGGCAGCCCGAAAGCAGTGCGAGAATGCCTGGAAGCAATAATGCCCGCCTTGCCTCACGCTGTTGAGACGCTCAGAGGTGAAGCATCAGAATGCGCCGAGACTCCAAAGGCGGTTGGTGGGAAGACAGGGAGGGGAGACAAATGCGCATAGACATCTTGACCCTCTTTCCCAACATGTTCAGCGGGCCTTTCGATGAAAGCATCGTCAAACGAGCGATAGACAATAACATCGTTAGCATTGTGCTCCACAATCTGAGAGATTGGGGGCTGGGCAAACATAAGACGGTCGATGATTATCCCTTTGGCGGCGGCTCGGGTATGGTGATGAAACCAGAGCCTCTATTTGAAGCTGTAGAAGTGATAAAAGCCCGGGGCAGCGATTCCTCTGCTCCAGTCATTTTGCTCACACCTCAGGGGAGGGTCTTCAACCAGAAAATCGCCGCAGAGTTTGCGAATTTTGGCCGACTGATTTTCATCTGCGGGCACTATGAAGGAGTTGATGAGAGGGTTAGAAAACACCTAGCCACTGATGAGATCAGCATTGGGGACTATGTGCTGACAGGCGGCGAGCTGGCAGTGATGGTAGTCATCGATGCTGTGGTCAGGCATTTACCGGGCGTCCTCGGCTCCGAGGAATCAGCAAGCGATGAGTCCCATACAAAAGGTCTGTTGGAATATCCCCAATATACTCGACCTCAAACGTATCAAGGTTGGGAGGTGCCGCAGGTTTTGATTTCAGGAAACCATGCACAGATTGCCAAGTGGCGCAGGGAGCAATCCATTTTGCGCACCTTCATGAGGCGTCCCGACCTTTTCGATAAGGCAAATCTCTCTCCCGAGGAGAGAGAGTCAGTAGCAAATAGAGCGGTTACCCGCTTTGATTAAATTCTGCCTTGAGCGAGGCTAAATTCAGGAGAGTAGCGATGGACATCAAGACTGTGGTTGAGACCAAAGTAAATGAGAATATCCCCCCGATCAATCTCGGCGATACCGTTAGAGTAAAGATGAAGATCATAGAGGGAGAA
>Ga0315274_10001435_pt1 | contig 36447 bp, 32 predicted proteins | sample YL17G02_20_MG_FD_203700 | JGI IMG/M metagenome (GOLD analysis project Ga0315274, IMG submission 203700) | Sediment microbial communities from Yellowstone Lake, YNP, Wyoming, USA - YL17G02_20 | ecosystem: Environmental > Aquatic > Freshwater > Lake > Sediment | place: USA: Wyoming | collected...
ATAAATTGGGCGGCCTTGACTGCACTCAGCTAGTTGAGGAAGCGGTTACACGGTATCGCGGCTTACCGGCCCCTGGCGACCTGTGGACCGGCAACCAGGGTGAGTGGCTTGCCCAGATGGGCTTTAAGCCCGGTCTGGGCGGTGCATTCAAGGTCGGCTGGGGCGGCAAAGACGTTAACACGCCATCGGGTGGACACACCGCCATGACGCTCCCCAATGGCGTCAATGCGGAATCGGCTGGCGGGTCGGTTAAGCAGGTTAGGTATGGTCGCGGAGCTAGGGGCGCAACCGACCCAATGTTTAGTAGCCATGCCTCTTTCGCTAACGGTGGCTACGCCACCCATATGCCTAGCGTGGGCGACGAGGGCAGCGGCAAGGCCCAGGAACCGCACAAGGACATACCTGGGATTTACCACGGCGAAGATCACCCCTCTTATTTGGAACCCGGTGGTGTTGGCAATGAGGACTGGGACAGTTGGGAACCCAGCCCCGACTGGCCGGGATTCGCTAACGGTGGCTACGCCACCCACATGCCCAGCGTTGGCGACGAGGGTGGCACCACACCGGGCTGGCAAAACCAGAAAAAGAATTACGACCTGTGGATCGCTAGCGAGAAAGACCGCTACCTGGGAGGCGCGGGGAGGTTCGCTAACGGTGGCTACGCCACCCACATGCCCAGCGTTGGCGAAGGCGGCAGGGGGCCAGCGCGACCGTCATTGGATGCAGGATTCCCTGGCCTGTGGCGAGAAATCCAAAACATCGGTAGCTGGATCAGCAACCTGGGCGGGGTCGAACCTCATCCATCGCAGCGGCCCCCCAACAAGAGTGGCCTGCTGGGCGGTAGTAACAGTTTTGCTGATGGTGGGCTTGCCACGCACATGCCTAGCTTGGGTGACGAGGGTGGTCGCGTAGACACCAGCGACCCAAGCGGGTTGCCGTCGCCGCTTGATCCGACGCGCGCCAAGCGTTGGTTTGAGATCACAAAGGAAGCCCTCAGCTTTGACATCGGTAGCTGGTTGGGCAACCTTGGGGCGGTCGAACCTCATCCGTCGCAGCGTCCACCTAACAAAAGTGGCCTACTTGGCGGTAGTAACAGTTTTGCTGATGGTGGGCTTGCCACGCACATGCCTAGCGTGGGCGACGAGGGTGGGACCACATACGATTGGCAGAAGTACAAGAAAAATCACGACCTATGGATGAGTGGCCAAAAGGATACCCAGGACACCAGTGACCCGAGTGGCCTGCCTACCCCGCTTGATCCGACGCGCGCTAAGCGTTGGTGGGAAATAACAAAAGGCGCTCTGGGCTTCAAAGACGGCGGTTATGCCACGCACATGCCTAGCTTGGGTGACGAGGGTGGTCGCGTAGACACCAGCGACCCAAGCGGGTTGCCGTCGCCGCTTGATCCGACGCGCGCCAAGCGTTGGTTTGAGATCACAAAGGAAGCCCTCAGCTTTGACATCGGTAGCTGGTTGGGCAACCTTGGGGCGGTCGAACCTCATCCGTCGCAGCGTCCACCAAACAAGAGTGGTCTGCTGGGCGGTAGTAACAGTTTTGCTGATGGTGGGCTTGTCGGCTTTAAGGATGGTGGGGAGGCTGACGACGGCGGCTGGTGGAAAAACGTCAGCAACTTCGGTATGGGCTTCCTGGACAACGCAAAGAGCGTTTGGCGAGATACCGGTGCATCTTTATCTAATTTTGAGAAAAATGCTCAGAGCGTAGCCCCGGCAACAGCCGAAGCACTTGCCCCGCTGGTTGGACTTGGAGACCCGCTTAGGCGGCATCTTCACCCCGAGCTACAGGGTCCTTCTGGGATTGTTGGCGCAGATGAAGCGCGAAGGAATTTCGCATCCAATATGGCACGCGCAGTGGGAGCTGCGCCCCAGGTCAATAACTTACTTGGAATCAATGACGATCCCAAACGCCGCCGAAATAGGTTCGCCACTTCTGCGGATGTTGAAACTGGAACTGCATCTTTTTATAAGGATACGGTTAAAGCCGTAACCCAGTATGACAAGTTTGCCGCTGGGGACACTTCCGGTGCCCTTGGCTCCATGGCGGGGGAAGCCGTTCTTGCGCTTGTAACGGGTGGTAGCGGTTATGTCGGTAAGACTGTCGCAAAGACTGCGTTAACTTCGGCGATCCGGGATTCAAAGCCAGTCCAGTCGGCTATCCAAAGCGCCAACATGGCCGCTGCAAAAGGGCAGGCTCGCATTGGCGCAATGGGGGCCAATCTCGCCCCGGCCATGGATTTGTTCCAGACGTTCGGCGGCTTCGGCGGCGGCGCTGGAGCAGCCATGGGGGCTATCGACTGGGGTAAAACTGCTGAGCTGGGTCGGCTTTTTTCGAGGCCGTTAGCTGAGCGAAAAGCCGAGAGCATGAAGCGATACGGTGACGCTTACGACGCGATCACCGACCAGGATGTAATTGGCGAGATTGGCACGCCGTACAACAAAAAGGATGCCACTAACCGACTAGGGAAAGAAACAAATGCTGATGTGCTGGCCCTGGACCCTGCGCTTATTAGGTCCTTCCTTACTGGAAACCAGGCCGGAAGGGCTACCGATGCCCCGACGCTTAATGATGAGCAGATAGCTCGACTGACCGTCACCCCGTGGGGCGCGCAGGTGACCGCAGGCGCAAAGCGAATACAGGAAGCAGACCTAGAAGGTCGGTCGCGCATCCCGGTTGTTGTCGATCAGCAGTTCTTCCTTCGGCCAGAGTCGTGGGGGCAGCAAAAGGGTGCGACGGGGGTCGGTCCCGTAGCGAGGGATATGGCCGACCGATCCTTCCGGGGGATAAATGAAAGCCTGGGCTATTACCCAGGCGACTCAGGAAGGATCGGTATCAACGCTGCGTACAAGGACGCAATGCAAAGAGTGTGGCCTGAAAACGAAAGGATGTCGCCAAGACCTGACCATTTTATGGACGCAACCAGCAAGATCGCGACCATAATCGCCGCCATGCGCGGAGAGGGCGATTATGGCGAACCTTTCTACCGGAGACGTCTTGCTGAACAGGGGATATATCTTCCGTCAGAAGTTGACGGCGGACTGTTCCAAGTTCCGGAAGCGATGTACGAAGCACCCGCAATTTCTGCTCAAATTGCGCGGCTGGTCGGACTTCCGGTAAGTGGCGGCTATTCTCGTGACCCCGCCGCCTTGCACTGGGCACTGCGGGATGCCCGCCGTGACAACCTGGGCGCGAAAGCAATTCTGGGCATGGATTTGACAGGCATCGGCGGGGTTATGGGTATGCACCATGTTCGGATGCTAGGCACACCACAGGCGCGAGAAACCCCAGCTTTTGGGGACACCATTGGCGTGGCAGCGCGCAGCTACGGAGATAATTCGCTGCGGGTCTACAACTACGCAACCCTGAAACGCATGGGTTTTGACATTAACGAACTAGATCAGCTTACGGATGAGTTTGGTGATCCGATGTCGGATTCCGTGATCGACAGGCTCGGTTACAGCACCAATGAGCCAGCCGCTTACCTGGAGTGGTACACAGGCCGGTCAAGCGGCGTAGACCGCACTGATGAAATTTCGATGCTTAAGAGCAATGACGGCGAGTACACGCCAGATGCGCGAGGCGGCCCCAAAGTAGTCATGTCAATGTTTGAGCGGGTCTACAACGGGGCAAACCCCAACCTCCGTCCCGCGCCTGATCAGACCCATGACGGTACAAACTGGTCAGGCAACAGCATCGTTGGCTTCAATGTTAGGCCCCTCATTGGTGGGCCTGAGTATCACACGTCCTCTTCGTCGTCATCTCGCAGAAATCAGGTGCTTCGACCCGGCGGCCTGCCCATTGGGTACAGGGACACGCTGAATGCGCTGATGCTGGAAAGCCTCCCATACCACGCAAGGGCCATGTACCTTAGCGACAGCAAAACATGGTCAGGTCATGCGGAAGGCGGGCCAGTCGGCTACGCCCCCGGTGGGGCAGTTATCCCACAGGAAGAATTGCTTGAAGGCGGCGGCGGGGACTTCAACTCCACTGATGCAGAACCCGGCACATGGGCCAATTTCCGTCAGGTGTGGAGCGATACCGGGAACATTGCTTCCGCCACGGTGGGCAAGTTCTTCAATGCCGCTAATGAACTGGTTGACGGCGCGGCCCCGCTGGTTGGCGCGGGCAACTTACTGAACGATGCCGTGCGCCTAGAGTCACAGGTTCTCGGCAGACCTGACCAGAGCATCAAGGACTACAAAGCGCCCGGTGTTGTCGAATCTTGGAAGGCCTACGCCTCTGGGCTAGCCCCCCTGGTCGGCGCAGGCAACGTCGTAAACGACGCCTTGGGCATCAGCTATGAGCCGCGTCGGCGCGTTGGCGACGAGGGCATCCCATCTGGTACGCGCGATGCGTGGAAGGGCGCTGTTAAGGGTTCTATCCGCTATGACGAATACAAGCAAGACGGTGCCCCAACGATTGGCGCGACGGCATTTGATCTAGCGACTGTACTATTTCCCGGTGGTGCCGCCTTTAGGGCTGCCAGGGCCGGAACGCTTGGAGTTAAGCCCGGTGCACATCGCTCGCCGTTTGCCAACCCCGCCAACTACCTCAACAGGCCTACGCCTAGCCCGAGTACCTATGGCGGCGACCGCATGGGTGACGCGCTCAAGGCACTTGACGTTAAGCCAATGGCAGGTGAGATCGTCCGTAGCTCGACTACGACAACTCCCCGCACCCAGCCCGTGCCGGGAGCTGGGGTATTTGGACAGGGCAGCAGCTACACGGGTGGCCTTACGGATGCCGTCGCGCGCGCCAAGGAGCAATTCGGCGACACTATCTTTGAAGGCCTTGGGCCGCGACTGGACCCTGATGAGCTGTCATGGCTATCGTTCCGCGCGAGAAACGGCTATGCCCCAGAACTCTCCATTCCTAACGGCATAACGAACTCCCTGTCGGTGCCAAGGTCAATGCTTAACAGTGCTGTTGATCTGACCGGGATGCTTGGCAGGATGCCTGACGAACTCCTCAACGATGCCTACAACGCGGCCTACAATATGAGGGTACTTGCGCCCGAAGTCGGCATTAGGGACGTAAAGGTTGGCAAGTCCACCGACGGGGCCATTGCGCACTTCGATCCGAGAACCTTCTCAATCGTTCTTGCGGACCTTTACTGGAAAGACTCGGACCTCATCAGAAAGGCCGCTGAGCAGTCTGGTGGCCGTGGCTTCTGGGGTATGGATTCTGGAACAGGTCCACCCGCTGACAGCCCCATAGTCCACGAATGGATGCATGGCTTGCAGGAAATGATGACCCGTAAGGGCGGGCTGCAATTCGCAGGTGGAATGCAGGACCGCGCCTTGTTTGCCAAGTTCCAGGAGTTCGCCCCCGAGTGGGCCAACATGGACCGTAATAGGGCCAGTGATGCTGCATACGAACAGGCCATGAAGGAGTTTGCCGAATGGAAGGGTGAGAAGTTCCCGGGGTACGCACTGAAAGACGACTTTGAGATGTTTGCCGAATCAATGGCAGACGTGATGCGCAGTGGTGAGGGTGCCTACGCCGGTCCCAAGTGGTACTACGACTTCACCACCGGGGATATGCGGTCACTCGGACTGGGCGGTGAACGGCTACCCAGAATTACATCGGATATCGAAAACGACCTGCACCGTGACTTTGGTGCCGAAGAGGATTACACCAATGAACTTCTAGCTGCTGCGGCGGCCAGAGAGCAGGCCTCATTTGGCCCACAGGGCATGGCCGACGCAGAGGCGCGCACCTATGGCGATGCGGTGCGCCAACCCGATGGCCGATTCCGCATAAAAGCCGCCCAAATCAACTGGGCTGCCAATGCCATGATGGCAAAAACCCCGGTATCTACCAGGAAGGATAACGCCGACCGGCGGTATGGCCATGCCTGGGAAGCGGTTCAGGAGGGGCTTGCGGATAGCGGTGGCTCTGATTTCGGAGCGCTGTCCATGGACCCCGCAATCCTGCAAAGCTTCCGCACCAGGGCGCAGCAAAGCCGACCCTCCCCTAGCGATGATGCTATGGCTCGCCTGACCGTCAGCCCGTGGGGCGCGCAATTAACCGCTGGCGGGGCGCGCGTACAGCAAGCACAAGAAGAGGGCCGCGCACGGATGCCGGTCATTGTCGATGAAAGTTTCTTCCTTGAGCCAGGCTCCTGGGACGGGCGCGGTCCATTGGCCCAGGAAATGGAAGACAGGTACTTCTTGGGACTCAGGGGAGATATAGAAACCCAGGGCTTTGACAAGCTAGCGGAGCGGGCTTGGGGGGCCGACGCCCGCGACCGGGCCAGTGGAAAACTCGGAACTTTCGAGGACGTTAGTGGCAGGATCGCGCAAGTAATAGACGCAATTCGCAGGCCTGAGTACGCGGATCGGCTTCGTGAACGCGGCATATCCATACCGCCGCGCGCCCCAATGCTGCGATCTGTTTACGGTGACCTGTCTGATGCCGACCTAGAGGTCGCCCTTGCTCGACTTGCAGCCATAGTGGGCCTGCCGGTAGACCAGCGTTACTCAAAAGACCCTGCCGCTTTGCACTGGGCGCTACGGGACGCACGACGTGACAATCTAGGAGGGAAAGCTGCCCAGCTTTTGGCTCCAGATACCTTTAAGCAACTCCCCACGGTGCGTTGGCTGGGTACGCCGGAGGCGGCTGAAACCCCCGCCTTTGGCGATCTCATCGGTGTTGCATTTAATGGCATCACGAATTACTTTGGTGGCGAAAAAGAGAGTGCCAGGTTGTACAACCCGGAACTGCTTAGGCGGCAGGGGTTCAGGGACTTTACAAGTCGAGAGCTACCCCTTGGTTGGGATGACGGCTACGGCCCCCGAGATATGAGCGCAAACGACCTCAAGGAGCTATCGGAGGACGAGGGCAGGGTTGCGCTCCTTGATTGGTATACCGCAGGGGTTCGCGAAAATGAAATCGCGATGGTTAGAAATAAGAAGTACGCAATCAAGTCCTCACTGGCGTTGTGGGACGCGGTATTTAATGGGCTAAACCCCAACCTCCGCCCCGCATATGACCAGACCGCGGATGGCATGAATATGTCAGCCAACCGCATGATTGACTTTAATGCTAAGGCCCTCATCGGTGACGCTCTGATGAGCAAAAGCCGCGTGACTGGCCAACCCCTTCGACAGATAAAGGAAGCCGGTCTGCCTTTTAGTGCATACGGTGAAGATACTCAAAACCTTTTGCAAAGCCTCCCGTACTGGGCTAATGAGCTTTTGTCCCACAACTCCAGGACATCTCAAGGCTATGCAGCCGGTGGTGCAATCTTTGGTGCTGGCAGCGCTACCTCTGACTGCATCCCGGCATGGCTGTCTAACGGTGAGTTCGTTCACAACGCGGCGGCGGTAGAACACTACGGCCTTGACTTCATGCACCGGCTTAACACCCGCCAGTTGCCCAAGACGTCGATCATGCTTGCGGAGGGCGGCGATGTTGCAGCAGCCGCTTCCATGAACGGCGTTCGCTACAGTCAAGATTCCTTCCCGCGCACCGACTGTTCCGGTGCGGTTTCTCTTGTCATCAACGGCGCGCTGGGCTTGCCGCAGGGTCCTAGCATGTCAACGCGAGAAGACGCAGAGCCTTTCTTGGCCGACCGTGGCTTTGTCCCCGGTGAGGGCGGCGAGGGCGACATGACCGTCTACTGGTACAACAACGGTCCACGTCCAAACGACGGCCACATGGTCATGAGGCTTTCCAATGGGACCATGTTTGAGTCCGGCGGATCAAGCGGCCCGAATGTGGTCTACGGAGCAAACCCCGACATGGGTCCGATGACCTATGCCATGCACCGCCCCCCGCTTGGGTACGGACAAGGGGAAGCGACCGGTGGTGGGGCAGGCGCGCCCAACACGTCCAGCTACAGCGTCCCCAGCCAGAGTGGTGGCGGTGGCGGTGGCGGCGGCGGTGGCGGCGGCGGCAGCCTTTCGTTCGGCCCCCAGGCATATGCTGGGGGCGCTCCTGGCAACCCCTACTCAAACATGCCAGGTGGCATGGACGAAGATCAGCGGAAGGCCTACACGCGGGCCTACATCACTTACCAGCAAAATTACGATTCGATTCAGACGGAAATCTCTAATTCCGTCACGGCGCAGGCCAAGGCCCAAGCAGATTGGGATGCTCAGCTAAAAAAGTCTGCTGACATGACGGCTGACCTCAAGGCAAAGGAGGAGGCGCAGGCAAGGGCGGAGGCGGCTTCGTCAGGTTCAGCGGGTATCAATACAGCAAGGGTCGCTGAGATTGAAAAGCTGAAGAAAGAGCTTGACGCCGTTAATGGCGTAGCCAAGACGATGCAGCAGACGCTCATTGATGCCAATAATCGGGTACAGACGGCCAAGGAACGGGAACTCCTTTTCAACTTTGACGGTCCTCCCAAGCCGCCCAAGGGCAAGGGCCAGCAGGTTGACGAGAACGCAAAGGACTTGGGGTCGGGTCTGGTCAAAGGCGTCTTTGAGGCGCTGGGCTTTGGCGACATATTCGGCAGCGACCCGACTCAGTGGGGCATCTGGAAGCTGCTTACCAGCGGCCTGAGCTACGGCATGAACCTCCTGGGGCCGGGTGTGTCCATCCCCGGTGGCGCGCTAGGTGGCAACACCACTCAGTCTGCCGTCTACGGTGCGGGCAACGCCGTAATCCCCGGTGTCACTGACCTAATCCCCGGACTAAAGCCGGGTGGGTTGCCGCCCGTGCAGCCCAACTCATCCGTGAACGCCGTGATCCCCGGTGTCACTGACCTAATTCCTGGACTTGCTCCCGTAGGGGTGCAGCCCAACGCTTCAGTGACCCCAGCCATGGCGACCAGCCAAGCTCCGGTGGCAGCCAATGGGCTGTCTACGGGCGCGTCGTCCATCAACGTGGTGACCAACTTGAACAATACTGGCCTGATGACTGACAAGGAGATTGGTTACACCCTCCAGGACGCCAACCTGGCCACTTGGCGGAGCGCGCTGCCATCAGTCGTTCCGGGTAACGGCGGAGCCGGGTTGACTTCCGTAGGGGCGGGCTAGTGACCAGCTTTGCGCCCCTGCATGACGCGGGAATGGCCCGTCTTGTCGCTGACCCTGATGAGTTTGGTCGGCTCCCTGGTCGCATGCAGAGCATGGAGACACACGTCATTTACCTCTCGCCTACGGGTCAGCGTTTTGACCTGGCGGGTCCAAACCGTGGCCATCAGGGCGTGCGGCTACAGAAGCAGCTACTAGGGGACCAGCAGTGGCCGTTTTCCCAGGTCATGTCAAACTCGCCCTACATGATGGGTGCGACCGTAGAGCGACAAAACATACCTGAGCGCAGGTACAACATTGGCGTCATCATTGGCAGCCATGCGCCTCAAATGACCTCCTACCAGTACCGCATGGCAGAGGCAAACTGGTGGGCAAGTCAGGATGAAACGCAGGACGGCTGGCTAGGCATCTACACTCGTTTCTCAGGCTGGCGATGGAACCCGGTCAGGCCCGACTCAACCGTCGTGACGGCGCAGGCCACAGACCCGGTTGCGTTCGGCAACAACAGCAGCGCATGGGACATAACGTGGATGGCTTCTCGCCCCTACTTCACCAAGCCTGCCCTGTACCGGACATGGGAGGCAAAGACTGCGGGACAGCCTGCGCTGCCGCCGGGGAATGGCAGCCTGCTGGGCGGGCTTATCGACAGCCTGGTGGGCAAGGAGTATTACTGGGGCACCATCCCCTTGGTCAACCGGGGTGATCTACCCAGCTATGTAACGCTGTTTGTGTCATCCCCCGGTCAGGCCATTGTTCAAGACAATGACTCAACGCGGCTGGTCCCCCTGCCTAATACAGCCAAGAGCGTGGGGACGTACATGTGCGATACGGAGCCTGGTCACCGGACCCTGACGGCAGCCAATGACCCCCGCGACAACTTGATCTTTGACTTCATCCGGCAGTCGCAAGTCCTAAACTTCTTCCTGGACGGCGTTGCCAATGAGGGCCTGCCGTTGCAGTTGACCTGGAACAACCGGTTCATGTACATGATCCCGCCCAAGACGGCCATTAACCTCACGGTCGGTCACACCAACCGCAGGGCTGTTATTACCGCCGTCGTCCCGCAGCGTTGGAAGCGGAGCCGGTAGTGAACTTGAATAGCTGGGTGGGTGACGTACTGGCCCCCGTTGGCCCCGAAGTCCCTGACCTGGCAGATAGTCCTTGTCGGACGGCTACCTACCTATCCGGCCTGCGGGACATGACCATAGCGGCATCCAAGGTGCGTCCGTTGGTGAGGATCGCAGACAGCGACCTTAATGCCATGGTTGAGCTGCGGGGCGAATTGAGCTGTTCCGTTGAAGAGCTGATGAACGACACCGGCACCTGCAAAATGACCATCCTGTATGACAACTGGCTGGCCGACTGGATCAGTAACCAGACCATGCCTGTTGAGGACTTGCACCTCATCATTGACTTCAACCCGACCAGGCCGAACTGGCGACAGCGGTGGGGCGGCAAGATCAGCGAGATTCACATTAAGTCGGATCGCATGGGCAGCCGCACCATTGAGCTGACCGCGTTGTCCTTCCGAGAGCACGCCAAGCGAATTCTGATCGCTGCCAATCCTTTGTTTCCACCGGAGATACAACTGCCCAAGATGTGGGTCATGCCCGGTCCTGTGCGGACCATCTGTGCCGCCACGCTGGCGATAAATCTTGCCCGCCTCTTCGTGCCAGGGTGGTCGGCTGTTACCAACATCTTTAACCCGATGGGGTGGATCAACCCGTTTAGTGCTGACGCGCTACTTAACGTGCTGCCTACTAGCTGGCCCATTCAGGTTGCCTTCGTCAACACTGCCTTGGATCAGTCCAGGTGGTCGTCCATTGGCGGGGTATGGCAAGACGCGCATAGCGTCTTCAAGGAAATACTTATGGACGCTGGCGTGATGATGCGGGCCTACACCTACCTCACGACCGATGAGGACAGCCCCAATGTTGAGCTAGCGCAGCTACTGAGGCTAGCGCCGGATATCCTCGACGCGGCGGGCATTGACTCCACGCGCGTTGGCGAACTTGCCGACCGGGTTGCAGCCCCAATCCGCAATTGCGTGGTCTTTAGCTTTGAGGACAAGTCGGGCCATACGGGTCCTACGGGGACCGTTGCTGATGGCGTGATTGCCACGACGGCGGTGACCTTGGACGACCTCATCACCCCGGTTACCGTCAACCTCTCGACGGGGGAGACTTACGACCCTGGCATGGTGCTTAACGGCATGCCGATTCAAGAGGCGTCGGGCATTGACCGGACGCACCTTATTGAGTCGCTAACGCTGACCGCTCCCCAGCCGCCCAAGGTTATTTGGTGGGACGGGACGTGGAATGGCATGTTAACCACCGACCTGTTCTGGCGTAAGGGCGCGGTGGCAACTGTGATGACAGGTGCGCGCAGTCCAACAATTGTGAACGAAGCCCAGACCTTTGCCATCAGATACGGGCTGGCTCAGTTGTCAGCCAACATCAACACGTATGCGTCGGTTTTTGCGGCTGGCCTAAACCAGACGCCAGGAAGCCCTGGTCTTGACAATCTCTATCAGGATCAGCTGGACAATACCGTCCTCGCGTGGCAACGCTTCACGGACCCGATACGGGCAATCCGTGGTGGTGACCACAAGTGGCAAGAGCATTTTGAGAAGGGCTCAGGCACCGCCTACACGCTGTCCAGCGTTATTACCCTGCGCAGCGGAATCTGGAAAACCAGGGCGTTCTCGTCCTTTAAGGCCGAAGTGATGAATGGTCGCCCCTGGATCGCTGACTACGACTTTTCGGTCGGTGACCGGCTTGGCTTTGAGAAGGAAGGCGTTATCTACGTCGATAACATCTACGGGATTAAGCGGGAGTGGGATTGGAATACGCCCATGACCGTTAGCTTGAAGATCGGTGAAGATCGGGATAAGGACGACCCGCTTACTAGTGCCTTTAAGACGATGGCCAACGTGTACGAGTTCGTAAGCCACCTCGCTGGCGAAGGCACGTTATTCGGTTAGAGTCGAGCAGTGACCGAGATTGTAGATTCCGTCGTACCGGAGCCTGATTTCCCCGGTAACCGCAAGCGCGGCCCGGTCAGGGTGACGCCCTTGCAGTTTGGCGACCATGGGGAACTGACTGCACGGACCATTAGGCAGGCAAACCTAACTGCGGACGAGCAGGAGCGTGCCTACGAGATGCTGCGGGTGCAGGCCGCTTACCTGGAGATACTTGAACTGCTGTCCTACCCGGTGGACCCGGAGGGGCATACCCACGACCTGTCTGCGCTGGGTCCGACAAAGATTGCTATTGCTTGGACAATGGCCCTGGCGGGGATGCGGCTTAGTGGCCCGAAGTACATCAAAAAGCGCAGCTTCTCTGCGCCAGGGTGCTACGCCGACGCGCACACCTGGGTTGATTCGCGAGAGCCGGATGACGCGGCAGAGGCACTGCGGCCCGAGGATAGCGCCTACGACGACAAGCTTCCGCCGGATACGCGCCGGTTGGCCGCACTGCGCGACGGCGCGCCCCAGCCGGAAACGCCGCCGACCTGGAAAACTGTACCTAAGATCGTATGGGATAACGCACCAAGGGAGGAACTGTGACTGTTCCCCTTGGCTCGATCATCCACCTGGCCAACTACATGATTCTGACCAAGGTCAAAGCGGAAACTACCATGCCGGATACGCCCGACATGTACAGCGCAGACCTTGAAGTCCTCGATGACCACGGCGCAATGGACCTCTCTAGCCTTGCTGGCGTTAAGGGTCCAGACGGGCAGGTTGTCCACGCCCTACGTCGGCAGGAAGAGCGTTACACCGACCCCGACGACCTTCCTGTGCTGACCAACACGCAGGCCGACATTGGCAAGTATTGGGTTATTACGGAGCGGGATGAAGAGGGGAACATCCTCTCGCAATGGGCGTACATCTGGTACGGCAACCGCTACCGCAAGACCTTTATGGGCGTGGAGGGTCCTCCAGGTTCCATGCCCAAGGTGCGCCCGTCCGTCAAGCTGCTTGACCCCCGGCAGGATTCCTTTATCGACACTACGGGTGGATCGGTCACCCCTAGCTGGCGGTTTAATCTGGCTGCGCCCGCAGGTGCTTCCGGTGCGATAAGCACGCTGGACTCCTTCACGGACTTTCAGGGAATTACCAACACGTCTACGCCAACGGACGGGACGCTGGTTCCCTTCCCTGCGCCCAGCAGGGTTGGCACCGGGGGCATGGAGCCACGCGATGGCCTGGTGGTCATGTTTACCGGCGAGTATGACGACTTAGATCAGCCAATCTTTACGCCCATGGACGTTATGGCACTGAACCCCACGGCTTACTCAGTCCCACAGAGTGCCTTTGAGGAATACAGGGGTCTGTCCCAAAGGGCGGCAGTAGCTAGCTTCTCTATTCCTCCGCAGCCCTTTGACTGGACTCCGGTGGTGTGGGGGCACGTCGGCATGGGCGGCGCGACCCTTAGCCTTAACCCGCTAATGATTGGCGTAGAGGTACTGCTGGGCAACCCCACTACGGGGATTCGCATTGGTCGTGGCCTGGGCAACCCCTTTGGTGATGTCAACGTCATGCCGCACTACAGCACCCCTGGCGACAAGAACAAGTCGGTCACCCCCGTCAACCGGCACGCTGTTGTCCCTGCTAATCACAGTAATCCGGCTGACGGTACGGTCTACGTTAATCTGTATAACGACGGTCAGCTCTCGTATTACAGCTTTAGCCCACGCAATGCGCAGCTTCTTGTGTTGGTCGTTCCGATTGACGCTTACGACACTTATGCTGCACAAACGACTAGAAGGGTGAGGCGATGAGCGCGCTAGGTGATGCGACATACCTGACCGACTACCTGATTAACACCAAGGTGTACGGCGTGGTGGTCCCGCCGGGAGAGCCGCCAGAGTTTTGGGCAACCTACGAAATCCAGGGCGATTCAGGGACGCTGTTTATGGCTGCCGTGCTGGGGCCGGATGGGGAGCCTGGTAACGATGCCTTTGCCCTGTCCCTACAGACTGACATTTACGACACCCCTGACCAGCTTCCACGGACGCTGACTGATACGCAGGCCGACATTGGCAAGTATTGGGTCATTGATGACGTAGACCAGCAGGGCAACATCATTGGCTCAAGCATGTACGTCTGGTACGGGACCAGTTGGCGCAGGCTGATGCTGGGAACCCCTGGACCTCCTGGGCCGGTGCCAATCATCACCCCCACGGTGGAGTTGGTGGACTCAGAAACCAATGTGTCAAAGGTGGTGTCGGGGGGAACCCCGTACTACCCCAATTGGCACCTTGAGCTTGCGGTTCCTCCTGGGCCAACCGGACCCTCCGCTGCGCTGTCGGTCTGTCCTGACGTTGACCTGACGACTAATGAGCCTGTGCCGGGGGATGTGCTGGGCTTTACGGGTCGGTACACCACCGACCCGACCCCGTTACCGATCTGGGTTCCGGTGTCCATTAGCCAGCTAATCCCCAGCCCGTACTCCATGCCCAGCAATAGCTTTACCAGCTTCTCGGGCATCAGCCAGCGCGCCGCCATTGGGTCGTTTGCAATCCCGCCGCAGCCCTTCCCCTGGACCCCTATCGTTTGGGGGCACATCGGGGCATTTGGCATAGAGCTGTCAGCCGACCCGCTGCTGATTGGCTGTGAGGTACTGCTGGGTGACGCAAGGACCGGAAGCCAGGTAGGTCGCGGCTTTGGCAACCCGATGGGGGAGGTCAATATCATGCCGCACTACAGCACGCCCAACACCCCCAGTGTCGCGCTCTCGCCCTATAACGGTACGGCTGTTGTCCCGGCCAACCACAGCAATCCGGCTGAGGGAACGGTCTACGTCAACCTGTACAACGACGGGGCCATTGGCCTGTACAACTTCTCGCCAGTTGATGCGCAGCTATTCGTGCTGGTCATGCCCGTTGGATCGCCGCACACGCTGACCCCGGCCTATGCGCCGACGACTCGCCTGGATTCCTAATGGCTGGCGCTATTGATTTATTCTCAGGCGCTCGGCCAATTTCGGGCACCAACAAGATGAAGGTGGACAAGTCCCCGCTAGACCAGCTTGACTCTGGGATTGAGAATGTTATTGGCCAGCACGCCAGCAACGCCGGTATCCCGTTTCTCTCACTGTTTCAATCCCTAGTTGACGCCCTACTGTTGCTGCCGCAATCCTCTCAGCCCGTGACCGGCGTACAGGGCGGCAGTGTCGTTGAGGTCTACCAGTTCTTTGGTGGGCTGATGAACTTCCTCGGTGGACTAAACCCGCTAGACCCCGACTTTGACATAGCGGCGGCTGCTGAGAACTTTATCGAGATGATCCTGCAACCAGCCGAACTGCTGGCACCGCTGGTGGACGGCTTTCTGCCGTTTGAGTACCTGAACATAGAGGCACTGATCGAAGCCATCCTTGACCGTCTGGACCTTGGCGGGCTGCTTGAGGCAATACAGGAATTGGTGGACTTACTTAAGCCTCGGGCCGCGTCCATTGTCACCCGTAGTGGAGATGGCCCACCCGATCCGACCGGGTTGCCTGACGGCACCCTGTGGTTTGAGGTCTAAAGCTTCAACCACTTGGACACGCCGTTGGATACCAGCCTGACGGCTTCCGCTGGCTTAAGCACAATGTTGGCCGCGCCTTCGATGAGGTTGCCCGAAGTAGCGGTCAGGGATATGTCAGCGGTGGTGTTGTTCTTAACGACGTAGGTAGACGCTGCGGTTACCGACGCACTGGGCAACGTCGGCACCGCTCCTGGGTTAAGGATTGCGGTCACGTCACTGGATGCTACGGCGGGGAGTACCGCCGTCGTGGCAATTTCCGTGACCTGCTTGGAGAACGACGAGGCGGTCTTGACCCAGTTAGTAACACCGTCTGAGATCAGCGTCGTCGCCTCACCGGGGTTCAGCATTACACTGGTCGCCCCGTCGATCAGCTGTCCCGCCGCTGCCGTGATCCTGGTCGGCACTGTCGTTGCGTTTTTGATAACAAAGGAGCTTGCTGTAGCTAGTGCCGCTGATGGCAGCGTGGGCGCAGCGGCAACGGCGTTAAGGATTGCCGTCACGTCGGTAGCCGCGACTGCGGGGAGCGTAGTGGCCGTTGACACGTTGACCACCTGCTTGGAGAACGATGAGGCGGTCTTGACCCAGTTGGTTGTGCCGTCTGAGATTAAGGTTGTCGCCTCTCCAGGGTTAAGGACAATTGCGGCTGCGCCCTCAATCAGTTGTCCCGCCGCCGCCGTTAGGGTCTTAGGCGTAGTCGTGACGTTCTTAACGAGGAACGAGCTTGCGGCAGCTAGTGCCGCTGACGGCAGGGCGGGCACTGCCCCGTCCTTGAGGACAGCCGTTATGTCGGTAGCCGCTAGTGCCGGGAGGGTGGTGGCAGCCGTGACATTAACTACCTGCTTGGCTACCGATGAACTCATCTTGATCCATTTATCGACACCGTTGGAGGCAATGGTGGTCGCCTCGCCTGGGTACAGGACCATGCTCGCCGCACCTTCGATGCTCTGGCCCACCGCTGCGGTAATAGTCTTTACCGTGTCCGTGGCGTTCTTGATAACAAAGGATGATGCGGCGGCTGCGGCGGCGGTGGGCAATGTCGGCACGGCCCCCGTCTTGAGGATCGCCGTTACGGCGGTACCGATTACCGCTGGGAGAGTGGTCGCACTAGCAATCTCAGTGACCTGCCTACCAAACGATGAGCCGGTCCTTGACCAGCCAACGCCATTGGAGATAAGCGTAATTGCCTCACCCGGCTGGATGATCAGCGAGCTTAAGCCCTCAATGAGCTGACCTGGCGCGGCCAGGACGGTCTTTACCGTGTCGGTCACGTTTTTGATGACGTAGTTACTGAGGTTGGATACAGCGGTCGGCAAGATCGCCTGCGCGCCCTGTTGCAGGATGGCGTTAATGTCCAGACCCTGAATCCCCAACAGCGTTTGCAGGCCGCTGATGACCTGGTTCTGGCGCGAGATTCCCGGCGACGGGGCGTTGGGGTCATACAGGGCGTTGATGGCGCTGGCCACGGCGTTCATGGCGGCGGCGTTGTAATACTGACCGGCGTTGTCCACCCAGTTGTTCTTAAGGGGGACAAATGCCGGTGCCGCTGCTGCGACGGGCAGGTTGTCAGCGACGGCCTCAATCTCGGCCTCAACTGCCTCTACAGCCTCTGCTGCTTCTTCGACTACCGGCTCTACCGGCTCAACTACCGGCTCAGCGGCGTCACTGGTCTTCTTCGTTGCCATGACCGGATTCTAAGCCCATTCCTGCATCGGTTGGCCACCTGGACCGCGTGGCGGCGTGGTGTACTTACATCAGCACTTGGATTTGAGAAGATCGGCTCAAAGCACGGAAAGCGAGCTATGGCGACTTTAACTTACTTCACGGTTGTCGGGCACTTTTTGTCTGCAAACGGGCAGGATAGCTGGGAGCCACCCACGCCCGATCCAAGGCCACTGACCGGGACCATCGTCTTTACGCCCATGATTAAGACGGGTGAGGTGCTACAGGCGCAACTTAGCCCCCAGGCCAACCTTGTCCTTCGGCCAGTCCAGGCAACCATCACAGATGGTGACGTGACGACCAATGGCGTAGATGGCTGCCGCTTGGTGGCCAACACCCCGGTATTGAACCTGGAATCCGATCTGATTTATCTGGTCGAGTTCTTTGACGTGCGCAATGCTGATGGCGCAAAGATCGTCATCAACTCATTTTACTTTGTCGCGCCGACCGACGACACCACCATTGACCTGGCAACCGTTTCCCCCGCCCCCGGCAAGCCCGCCGTTGGCGCAGGAGTGCCTGGACCTGCGGGTCCTCCTGGCCCGCCCGGTACTGGCGGTGGCGGTGGTGAAGGAACGGTCGGCCCAGAGGGTCCACAGGGGCCACAGGGCGTCCCCGGCCCAGAGGGTCCACAAGGCATCCCCGGTGAGCAGGGCATCCAGGGGTCCGCAGGGTTGGGTATCAGGTTTAAGGGTCAGGTGGCTGACGAGGCCAGCCTGCCTACAACCGGGATGGTGCAGGGCGATCTGTGGGTGGCGTTGGACCCATTCCCATCGCACGGCTTCGTGTGGGACGAGACCACTACAACGTGGGTGGATGCAGGTCCGGTGCAGGGGCCGCAAGGCGTAACCGGAACGCAAGGCCCAGCCGGGGCCAAAGGCGACATTGGGGCCACCGGCCCAGCCGGGGCCAAAGGCGACACCGGACCGACTGGGCCTGCTGGCGCAGCCTCAACAGTGCCGGGTCCGACCGGCCCAGCAGGGCCAGCGTCCACCGTGCCCGGTCCCAAGGGCGACACCGGAGCAGCCGGTGCCGATGGCACACCGGGAGCTGATGGACCGGCTGGGCCGTCAGCAGTATCCAAGGATGCCGACAACGCAACTACGCTAGGAACTGACGGCTTGGTCTACACGCCACTCGGTGGCGGTGCTGTCGGGCCGGAAGGTCCCGCTGGACCCACCGGGCCTGCTGGCCCGACAGCCGTGTCAGTCGATGCGGGAAACGTTTCCAAGCTGGGCACAGACGGGAAGATTTTCACCCCGGCGAGTAGCAGCTATGTCCTCCCAGCCGCGACGGCCACAGTCCTCGGTGGCGTCAAACAAGGCACCGGAGTCGCCATTGCGGCTGACGGGACACTGACGGCCAGTACGGTTGATGCGGCACTCTTTGAGAAAGTCGCCAATAAGGCGGTCGCCTCCGGCTATGCCAGCCTTGACGCGACGACACGCATCCCCGCTGCGCAGTTGCCGTTGACGGCTGTTGAGTTCAAGGGCGTATGGAACGCCACGACCAACTCGCCCGCCCTCGCTAACGGCACTGGTCAACTAGGTGACATGTACCGGGTTTCCGCTGCCGGTACGCAGCTAGGGACAGCGTTCACTGTCGGTGACGTGGTGCTGTATGACGGCACAACCTGGCAGCGGCTCGGCCCCAACGCTGCGTTGTTTGAGAAGGTCGCCAACAAAGGCGTGAACAACGGTTACGCCAGCTTGGACGCTTCGGGCAAGCTGCCCTCAAGTCAGCTCAGCGTGTCGGCTTTGGAGTACAAGGGCACCTGGGATGCAGCTGCGAACATTCCGCCGCTGGCAGAAGGTGTGGGTTCGCCGGGTGACATGTGGCGTGTGACCACCACGGGCACGCAGTTCGGGGTTAAGTTCACCGCCGGGGATTTCGCGTTGTTCAACGGCACTAAGTGGGAGACCGCCACGTCGGGCACGGCGGGTGTCTCCACGGTGGCGGGGCTGACGGGGGATGTTGCGGCTGCACCACTCAAGACGGCTCTCGCGCTTGACCTCGTTAACAACACTGCTGACGTAACTAAGAACGTCCTGTCAGCGACCAAGCTGACCACGCCCAGGACGATCAACGGGGTGGCCTTTGACGGCACCGTCAACATCATGATTGCCGATGCCACCAAGGAACCGGTTATTGCTGCTGGGACCGCAGCGCAATACCTTCGCGGCGACAAGACGTGGCAGACCCTTCCGGCTGCATATGCTCTCCCGGTCGCCACGGCTGCGGTTCTTGGTGGCGTCAAGGTTGGCACTGGGCTTGCGGTGGATGCAACCGGGCTGCTGACCGCAACCGGCTACGCCCTCCCCATTGCCACAGCCACCGTCCTCGGTGGTGTAAAACAGGGCACCGGAGTCACTATTGACGCTGCGGGTGTGCTGTCGGCGGCTGCGCGAGAGCCGGTAATTGCCGCTGGAACTACCGCGCAGTATTGGCGCGGCGACAAGACCTGGCAGGCGCTTCCCGCCTCTTACGCGCTTCCCCCGGCTACGGCCACGGTACTCGGTGGCGTTAAGCAGGGCGTCAACGTAACCATCGCGGCTGACGGAACCTTGTCAGTGGTGACAGTCAAGGGCGACACCGGAGCGACCGGACCTGCTGGGCCTGCCTCTACCGTTCCAGGTCCTACCGGCCCCGCCGGTCCGAAGGGTGATACCGGAGCAGCGGGCGCGGCCTCCACCGTGCCGGGTCCGACAGGGCCGCAGGGACCGGCTGGCGCAGCTTCTACGGTTGCTGGCCCCAAGGGTGACACCGGAGCTACCGGGCCTGCTGGCGCGGCTTCTACGGTTCCTGGCCCCAAGGGTGACACAGGTGCAACTGGACCGACTGGGGCTGCGTCCACTGTGCCCGGTCCTGCTGGACCGGCTGGCAGCAAGGGCGACCAAGGCAGCACCGGGTTGCAGGGGCCAGCAGGACCGACTGGGCCTGCGGGTGCCGCGTCCACGGTTCCTGGTCCCGCTGGACCGACCGGGCCTGCCTCGACAGTGCCCGGTCCCGCTGGACCCGCCGGGCCAACCGGGCCTGCTGGCCCGACAGCAGTGTCGGTGGACGCAGGCAACAGTTCACGATTGGGAACAGACGGCAAGATATTCACGCCGACCGTAACGCCTAACATCGGCACCGTCACGTCCGTGGACGCGGTGGCTCCGGTCTCAGGCAACGTGCCGCTGAACGCCGTCAAGGGATCGCTGGCCGGGACCGCAACCTCGACGCTGACGCTGTGGACGGGTACGGCTGCTCAGTACAACGCGATTGCCACTAAGTCTGCGACAACGGTGTATGTGGTGACGGGTACTGCGTTGCTTATGGCTGACAAGATTCAAGAAGTCGCGGGTGTGCAGACGGGTGAGGGTGAAGCTGTCGAGGAACCAAAAGGGACTGCGAAGTGAGTTTCGGGCCGGGTGCGGTAAACGCTTCTGCGGTGCATGTGGGTTCGACTCCTGCGACTGCGGTGTATCTGGGTTCGGAGAAGGTGTGGCCTAACTACGTCGCTAACCAGAGTCCTTGGTACACACCGGCAAACGGTCAGAGCGTAGAAATCACTTGGCCTGCCGGGTCTGAGTTCTGTGACGTAATAATGATCGGTGGCGGTGCTGGCGGGACCGGGACGGGTGTTGCCGGTAACAAGCAGCTTGGTGGCGGCAGCGGAATGTGGAAGGGTCAGACGTTCCCTCGCATAGACATGGGCTTTGGCGGGTTCCCGAATGGGTTGCCGATGGTCAAAATGGTTGTTAAGAACGATACCAAGGCCGGTTATGACGGCGTGGGTGGCGGTAACTTCAACACGGAGGCCGCTCGCGGTTGCCAAATGATTGCGAAGGCTTACTCAGCCAGTACCGGTGCTGGATCGCTAACAGCCACAACAACTAGCGCAGATGTTAAGGCTTCTAACACCGGCAACCGTAACGGCGGCAACGTCGCGGCCAGCTTCACGTTCAACGGTCGCACCTACACGCTGGACTCGTATGGGGTCAACGCCGGTCGCGGCGGTGCCACCAGCAACAAGAACGGCGGTTCCGGTAACGCTCCCGGTGGTGGTGGTCAATCAGCCGATGACGGCGGTCTGACCGGCTACAACGGCGGCAACGGTGCTACCGGCGCGTTCATCCTGTACTGGTACTGAGGGGCGACATGAGCGGGTTGTCGCTGCGGGGCGACAAATCTAGCTTATTCTGATGCCTATGGCGCTTAAGAATACCTGGAAAGATGGCGAGACCGTCTACGCCGCTGACCAAAATAGCATCGCCAATGCCGTCAACGCGCTGGAATCCGGGGGGACCGGTTCCGCCGGTCCCACTGGACCCGCTGGTGCTGATGGGGCGACCGGCCCAGCCGGTCCAAAGGGTGATACCGGAGCCACCGGCCCAAAGGGCGATACCGGTGATCCCGGTGCCGCAGGGTCGGCAGGGGCCACCGGCCCAGCAGGACCCGCTGGTACTGACGGAGCCACTGGGCCTGCTGGGCCGGAGGGTTCTCAGGGAATAGCCGGATCGGACGGCGCAATTGGACCGGCTGGACCGCAAGGTGAACCCGGCGTCCAAGGCGAAACCGGCTTGCAGGGCATCCAAGGCGAACAGGGCATTCCTGGCCTGGGGATCACTTTTAAGGGTGCGCTGCCTACGGAAGAAGACCTACCAGACGGCGCAGAGCAGGGCGACCTTTACATCGTTGAGGACCCCGCCCCGGCCCATGGCTGGGTGTGGGATGAGGCAGAGGTCGCATATGTTGACGCTGGCCCGGTTCAAGGCCCACAGGGCATTGAGGGACCACAAGGCATTGAGGGACCGGCTGGCCCAGCCGGAAGCGACGGCGCAGCGGGTGAGCAAGGCGTTGCCGGTCAGGATGGAGCCGTGGGACCGGCTGGACCCGCTGGCGACACCGGAGCCGCAGGTGATGATGGCGCGCCCGGTGCAGATGGCGCGACCGGACCAGCCGGTGCTGACGGGGCACCAGGAGCCGATGGAGCCGTGGGACCAGCCGGTCCAGCCGGGGCTGATGGGGCACCGGGAGTCAAAGGTGACACCGGAGAAACCGGACCAGCAGGCCCGAAAGGTGACCCCGGCGATGCCGGGGCCGTGACCGGATTCCTCCCCACCGCTGGTGGGGAAATGACCGGGGCAATCACCCTGCCTAGCGGAGTGAACGGGCTGGTTGTTAAGGGTACGTCGTACAACCTGTTGGGTGGCTCGGGTGGGGTGGCGTATAGGAACGGCACGAGCAACATCATCAACTTCTCGGGCGGCGAGGTCGCGGCGTATGTTCCGATCACCACTGCCGGTACAGGTGTGGGTGTCAGGTTCGGCTCTGGTGGCCCGTCGTTGTCCAAGTCAGGCACCAGCATCGCGGCTTCTGCCCCGATCACGGTGGCTGCTGCTCCTGTTGCCGCAACAGAGGTGGCGAACAAGGCGTATGTGGACTCCAAGATTTCCCCGGCGAGCGACTACAAGCTGTGGGTCGGCTCCCAGGTGTCGTATGACGCCATCGCCACCAAAGACCCAAATACCATCTACAACATCGTTTAGGGGTCGGTCATGGCAGTGAATCCTGGCGGCTCCCCAATGGTGCGCGGCTACGTCGGGGTGTCCCCGGTGCAGAAGGTGTACGTCGGCGGCGACCAGATATGGCCGGTGTCGGCGGTGCCGGATGGGCCGCAATACCTGTACGACATCGAGCAAGTAAACAAGCCCAACCGCAGCGTGGACTTCACCGCCCTCAAGGGCTTCATCCCCGACGATCTGACCGACGAGTCATTCATCTTCCGGTGCGTCCAGCAGTCGGGTCTGAACGGCTACGTTGGGCGCACGTTCAGCAAGTCTTTCGCCGGATCGTCCTACGCCGAATATGACTGCCACCTGGAAGATCAGTACGGCGACGGCACCGCCAACCCTGACATGCGGAAGGCGATCACGTTCAAGGTGCATCCGACCGGCGCGGTGGCCGACGCGACGGCCATGCCAGCCGGGGCGATCAAGGGCAACGCCGACTCAGGGCTGTACCACGTCCCCGGCGATCCGCACTACGACGAAACCGACGCAGAGCAGTGGTTCACCACCGAAGCCGAAGCGCAAGCCGCCGGTTACAAGCCTTACGTCCAAGCAAAAGCGTGAAGCTACTGGTAGACGGTGCCTGGGTCGATTCCCAGCCCAAGGTGCTGCATGAGGGCGTCTGGAAGCAGCCACGTCGGGTTTTGGTGTTAGACGGTGGTCATTGGAAATTAGCCTGGGCCTCAGACGTTTCTAGCAAGACCTGAGTCATACTCGTTGTATGGCCGAGATTGTTCTTCCCTATGATCGCAGCATCGTTCCACAGGAAACTGGGTACTGGTGCGGTCCTGCATCAACTCAGGTAGTCCTCAACACGCGGAATATCCACTTCTCGGAAGCCGACCTGGCCCAGCAGTGCAACACGACTGAAAACGGCACTGATTACATCGGTCAGATAACCGCCGTACTGAACAACCACGTCCACGATGCCGACTACATCACTGTGGACCTGACGCTTGACCCACCGACCGACGCTCAGATTGAAGAGCTGTGGAATAACCTGCGTACCAGCATCGACAGCGGGTTTGGCGTAGTCGGCAACTTTGTCTCCCCCGCCAATAACCCGCCGTGCGGCATTAAGGGCAGTCAGTCTCCGCAGGGGTACGGCCACTCTACGATCTATCACTACATCACGTTTATGGGATGGTCTGACGAACCGGAACGGGCCGTGTGGGTAGGCGACCCAGGCTTCGCTCCGTTTGGTTACTGGATCACTCTCCGTCAGGCAGCCGTTCTCTGCGCAGGCAAAGGCTATAGCTATGGGCGTCCACTTGCAGCTCCCGGCGTCCCCATCGCCCCCGGCCCCGTTGCACCCGCCCCCGACGACGCGCAGCTCCTTGCTTATGCAATGGGAGAATCCCTGTCACTGGACCGTTACCGGCAGCTTCTCCCCGCAGTGCGAGAAGCCCTGGTGCAGTCGCAATGCACTAGCCCGCAGCGCGTGGCGCAGTGGTTTGCTCAGATTGGGCATGAGTCGGGCGGTCTAAGGTGGATGGAGGAACTCGCCGATGGGTCCGCGTATGAAGGACGTGCTGATCTCGGAAATACGGAGCCGGGTGATGGACCTCGCTTTAAGGGTCATGGACCCATACAGATCACCGGGAGAACCAACCACACGCAGGTCAGTGAATGGGCCTTTCGCTGCGGCCTTGTGCCCAGTGCGACGTACTTTGTGGAGTTCCCGCCAGAGCTAGCCGGGGACCGCTACGGGTTCCTGGGTGCGGTTTGGTACTGGACCGTCGCGCGTCCGCAGATTAATTCTCTGTGCGATGCAGAGGACACCGTAGGTGTGACCCAGTGCATTAACGGTGGTCAGAACGGTATAGATGACCGCATGGCCCGGTATGCCCGTAGCTTGGAGGTCGCCGGGGCATTTGTCGCCACCGGCCCCCCCAGCTATCCGGCCATTGTTGCGCCGCCACCGCCTCCCCCGCCGCCACCGGCACCAGCGGCACCCCCTCCCCCAGTACCGGGGCCGCTGACCGGCAAGCCGCATCATCACAGCATTCCCGAGACAACCGAAGAGCAGATTCTCAACATTCGCGCAGAGGGACTTTTGACGCAGGCGCTCGTTTTTGCCATTGCTGAACGGGCCGGTATCGACGCGCGCGGGTTGTACGACAGCGTGAGGAACGGCTTTTAGCAATGTCGATTCCATGGGAAAGCTCGACCCTTACGGCTGAGTCGATGCAACCAGACGTTCCAGTCCCGGTAGTGGCGCGCAACCCAAAGACTGGGAAGCAAGTCCGTGTTGATGTCAGCAATGACTTACGACTAGCAATTAAGCGCGCGATCAATGATGCCGTCCTCGACAGTAAGCCCGCGCTGGTCCATGTTATTACGAATCGAGCAGCGGGTGACCTCCAGGTTGGCTACGCCACTGACCGGACATTGCTCCAGGGCGCGGCCATCGACCTAGTGGCTTTTGCTGTCGCCGGTATTGCCACCTACCTCAGCCCGCAGGGCGACTTCGCAACATTCGCGTGGGTTGTTGCTGCGTCGTTGGCAGCCAAGACCATGATCCAGGTAGGCGTCAGTTTTGCCACCAAGGCCACAGGAGGGGCATCGTGAAAGTAGTGTGCGCCGCCTGCCGGGATCACTATGCCGACCTAGACGACAGCATGGACTTTGAGACAAAGCTGGTCTACTCAGATGTTCTAGCCGAATGGCATGGCCCGCTCTGTACGGCCACCCGAGAGGAACACGGTGCTGCGCTGGCGCTAATTGAGGCAATTGAAGAAGCGGCTGAAGAAGCGGCGGAGGGAACGGCGCTGCAATGAACCTCAAGTCCATACCACCCCATACCCTCATCACCGGGGTTGCCGCTATTGCTTGGCTGGGCAGCTTTATCATTCGCGCTTTTAAGCCAGACTTTGCCCTTGGTGCCGCTGCTGATGCTCTGATGACGACGTGCGTTGGCTATTGGTTCACGGCAAATCACAAGGCGGGAGATGGCGGCGACCTGCTGGGGGAGGTAGTCAACAAGGTTGGCATACCAATGATCTCTAAGGCCCATGCGCCGCCGGTTCCAACTGCACCACCAGTTCAATCCGCGCAGCAGCAGCCATATCAGCCACCAGTCCAATCCTCACCTGCGCAGCAGCAGCCATATCAGCCAAAGTCACCACCACCTAGCCAGGGAGGCTTGCCATGGGGTCCTTGAGTCCCGGTGTTGTAGTTCTAACCGTTCTGCTTCTCGTCCTATACGGAGTGCTGGTGGGCGGCACATGGGTTAAGCGCCAACCCGGCAAGATGTGGGACACCGCCAGCGCAATCATTTTTATTGTGATCGCAGCGATGGTGACCGTCAACTTGGTGTACGTCCAGGTGCGTCAAGCTGATGCGTTCCGCAAGGCCAAGGATCGCCTTAACTGCGTGTCAACTCAGATCGAAGCAATACGGGTTGACCTACAGGCCCCAGCGGGTGCGCCACTTACCATCCCGAGCTGCGACGTTAAGTGGGACGACCGCTAAACACCGCATCCGGTGAATAGCTAGTCGCGCCCTCTGCGCTTCTTGTGCGGAGGCGGGGGCGGGGGGACCGCTTTGATCGGCGGCTCAAACTTGCCGCCCTTTTTTGGGTCATAAGTCGGTGTGGTCATGGTGCCTCCTCGGCAAGCGTTGGAACTTTGTCTCGCAGCTCAAACTTGATCTGGAACAGGCGGCTACCACTCAGGCCGGTGGCCTTGACCATTGGCCCCACCAGCACGCCTTCCGCAAAAGCAGCGCGTACAGCCTTGTTGAGTTCCTGCTCCGCGTCTTTGACTGCCGACCGCCGACGCAATACAACGGAGCTGAGCTTGGCTAACTCAGCGGTCCACTTGTCAGTGATCGCAGGGTCAGGCTTTTTCCGCTTAGCGATGGCGCACGCTCCTATGTCGGTTAGATGCTTCCCATACTACCGCACTGGCACCCGTTAGGCCAGCGTGGTGGTGTATAATTTGGGCTAAGGGCTGGCAACACGGCAAGCCCGGTAGCAAGGAGGTTTTGCATGGACACTGGTCTGACATCTGCGCTTGCAGGTAAGTCTGAACTAGGATTGTCCCGTTGGCACAAGGCCAGCGGTAGAAAGGAACTAAGCATGACCGATTTATCGACACAAACATTACCGGCCATGACCGGTGCTGAGATGCAGTCAACCAGGGAGTTCCTGGGCCTGTCGTTGGGCTGGCTGTCACGGCACATGACCATGAACGAACGCCGGATGATGCGCATGGAAACTGGTCAGGAGTCCATACCGGACGGTCTAGTGACCGCCATTGACGAAATGTCCGGTGAGGCTAACGAACTGGTCAGTGAACTGATTGCCAAGTACCGGCGACAGGTCAAGGCGACACCGGATGAGCCGGTTACGGTCACGACCTACCGCACCGACAAGGACTATGAGTCCAAGTACCCGGCTAGGTGGCACCGGATGGTGTGTGCGCGGGTCTGTCAAGCGGTGCCCGGTCTTGTGATCGTGTACAACACCGACTAGTTGGCGCTAGGGCAGAGCAGTGTGGCAGCGAAGTCCACGAACTGCTCTGCCTTAACGTCCTGGCTGCTCTCGTTAATGCGTTGCAGCATCTTGTCGATAACCCTCTTGGTGACGTAGCCGCCAACCGTGGTCTGCATCGCGCAGACCGCGTATCCGGCCTTAAGTGCGTCAGCAGCGTTGTCGTAACCGATGGTTGCCACCGCGTCGGTAAAGCTCTGCTCGTCGGCCCGCGCTAAGGGTGTCGTGGAGAACAGCAGCAACGCGGCTGCCATCGCCATGACCTGTGCGTATTTCTTCATGCTTTAAGAATACCTAGTGGACTGGCATTTAGGGTAAAAGCCATCAGCGTGGCATGTTTGGCCTCTCTCTATTAACAAGTAGAGTGGCGTCCATGGCAGCGAAATTCATTGAACAGCGTGACGTGCCCATTGCGGATTTGCACCCGCATCCCGACAACCCAAACCGTGGTTCCGTAGAAGACCTGGCGCAGAGCCTGGAAGAGTTCGGGCAGTACCGCAGCATTGTCGCCCTCAAGGACGGCACGATCCTTGCTGGTCATCATCTTGTTGAGGCGGCTAAACGGCTTGGGCAGGACACGATTCGTGTCGAGTTCATTGAGGCCGACGACAAGACTGCCCGCAAGATTCTGCTGGCCGACAACCGGCTGGCTGACCTTGGCCTCGGCGCAAACCTCGACCTGCTGTTGAAGAACCTGGAAGAACTGGGCGACGACATTGCGGGAACCGGTTTTGATGAGGACTACGTTCGGATGCTGGAAGAAGCGGTATCCGGCGCGCCAGACCTGGACGACCTCATCACTGAGGCAAACGATGTGGTGTCCAAGCCGGAAGACTTCTACAGGCGTCTGACGCTACTGATCGACCCGCGCCTGGTGACCAAGTGGGAAGCAATCAGAAAGCTATACGCCGACGACACCTCTGCATTTGCCGCAATTATCGGTGAGGAAACATCAGAGGAATGACCACCGGACTGGGGCTTGTGGGCACCGCCCGCATTCCGCCGCCCCGGAATGTCCTGCTCTCGTACTACTACTACAGGCGCATCGACATTGACCGGCTAAACCAGCCGAGGATCATTGCCGACTCGGGTGCCTTTACGTTTAAGCAGCAGGGCAAGTCCATCAGCCAGAATCAACTGGCCGCATGGACGAGGAAGTGGGAACACAACCTGTGCTGGGTCGCCTGTCTTGACGTTGAGGATCAGCAGACGACCAGGAACAACTGGCTCACCATGGTCAACGACCACCACCTGCCCGCCGTATCCACCCTGCACGCGGGGGACGACTTCCAGGACGACATGGACTGGTACGCATCTCAGGGCGTGGACTTTCTCGGCATAGGTGGCGTTGCAGGCAAGGCAACCTCCCCCGCCGTGGTGTTCAAGTGGATCGTCAGCGTCTTTAGGTACGCGGAGGAAAACCACCCGCAAATGCGATTCCACGGTTGGGGCATGACGGGCAAGGAGTTCCTGCGGTTGCCGTTTTGGAGCGTGGACTCAAGCGGCTGGGGCAGTGCCTACCGCTACGGTCGCGTGATGTTAAGGCACCCGGTGACCGGCAAGAACATTGGCGTTGACCTGAGTAGGGGGTCCAGCGGCAAGGGTGCCTTTAAGCCAGAGGTCGCGCAAATGCTGGTGGAGAACTATGGCGTTACCCCTAGCGAGATAATCAAGGCGGGGCCGCACAACCGCGAGATTCTGGTCAAGCTCTCGGCCCTGTCAGCGTCTGTGCAGGAGCAACAGTGGCGCAACCAGTTCCGCAACAAGCCCATTACCGCCCCCAAGTGGGGGCATCTCAAAGGTTGGAAGTGGGGACCGGAAGAATTTGGGCCACACATGCATCTCGTGGACGGCTACCTGCCGCACATGCAAATGGTGAACGATCTAATAAAGGAGCATGACGCATGAGTTTTGTTTCGGTGAAGCTGCAATTCGCAGCAGGGCACCGGATTCTTGGCCTGACCGGGGCTGGGGCCAAATGCCGCACACCACACGGACACACCTTCACGGCGACGTTTGTGTTCAAGCAGTCCAAGGAGTGGCCACCTGCCATTGAGTTCGGCGCAGTTAAAGCCAGCCTGCGCGCCTGCATCGCTGATCGCTACGACCACTGCTTCTTCGTGGATAAGGACGACGCAGACATGCATGACTTCCTTGTGTCGGACGACTGCAAGCACTACGCCTTTGAAGGTCCACCGACGACTGAGCGTATTGCAGAGCAGCTTGCGCGAGAGGCGCGCTTGTTGACGCAGGGCGCGGAGCTGCACAGCGTAATTCTGGAAGAAGGGCCGGAAAACTCGGCCACCTGGACGGCGGTATGAGCCTGCCGGTATCGGAGATATTCGCCAGCTTCCAAGGGGAAGGCCCCAGGACCGGTAGACCCTGCACCTTTATTCGCCTTGGTGGCTGCAACCTTAGCTGCTCCTGGTGCGACACCCCATATACCTGGGACAGCACCCGGTACAACCTGCGGGAAGAACTGACCCAACGGTCGGCGGAGGATATCTTCAACGACCTGGACCGCGACTGTCAGGAAGTCATACTGACCGGCGGGGAGCCTCTCATGCACCAGGGCAACCCGGAATGGGCCGTGCTTTTGCGGCTTATGTCCTCCCGCAACATCTACATTGCGGTGGAGACAAACGGGACCATTGCCCCTAATGAGGTCACGCAGACCCACGTCCAGCACTACAGCATTAGCCCCAAGCTGGAGAACGCTGGTAAGCACAAGCGCAACCAGGACCCGAAGCTGGCCGCGTGGCCCGACCGTATTGTCCACAACAAATCCTGCCTTAAGTTTGTGGTGACGGACGTGGCCGACGTACAGCAGGCCGCAGAGATGGCTGACCGGAGCGGGTGGCCCCGCTGGAACACCTGGGTGCAGCCAGAGGGTATTACGTCAGAAGCCATAGTCAAGAACTTTGGCGACATTGCGCAGGCGGCAATACAGCAGGGAATCAACGTGGGCACGCGACTGCATGTTCTTGCCTTTGGCAACAAGAGAGGAACGTAATGACTGAGAACGGTCTTGAATCCGCCGCGCTGGCAACTAAGCAGCTACTGGACGCACTCGGTATTGACGAAGGCGATCACACCTCGGACACCCCCATGCGAGTAGCGCGTGCGTGGCGGGACATGCTGTGGGGCTACCAGGAGGACCCGTCAGACCATCTCGCCACGACCTTCCCGGCACCGGACGACCCCGGTCTCATTGTTCAGGCCGGTATTGATGTGCAGTCGATCTGCGCGCATCACCTGCTTCCCTTCGGGGGCTTTGCGACAGTGGCCTACCGGCCATCAAGGGGCCAGCGCGTTGTCGGTCTGTCAAAGCTGACGAGGGTCGTGTATGGCTACAGCGCACGCGCACAAATCCAGGAACGAATCGGTCAGCAGGTTGCCGAAGCAATCCACGACCGGCTAAACCCGGAAGGCGTGGCGGTCATCATCAGCGCATCGCACGATTGTATTCGCTTAAGGGGCGCGCGTAGCCCTTCTTCAATGACAACAACCGTTGCCAAGCGTGGTGGGCTGGCGGCGAGCGATATGGACTTGGTTCAGCAGCTACACCTGGCAAGCAAGTGCTGATCTGCGGCCTCAAGGCAGGCCATGACGGTGCCGTGGCGCTTATTGAACAATCCGGCGACACGGCCCGACTGCTGGCATCCATTGAGGCCGAGAAGGTGGGCTGTCGTGACCGCTACTCAGACCTTAGCGACCCGAATCTCATTAGCGAGATTCTTGGCTTAGTTGGGGTTGGCCCCGGCCAGGTGGAGCGATGGGTTATTGACGGCTGGCACGGACCCATGCCTACGCCATGGCTTAATCCGTCTGTAAGCGTCGGTGGCGCAAGTTATCCAGTGGCCCCATACACACAGCTAGAGGGCGGGTCACCGGCACTGACGGCCTACTACGGCAGCTTCTCCATGCACGGCGACAGCTATGGATACGAGAGCTATCGGCATGTAGAGGGTCACCTGGCAAGTGCCTACGCCACGTCACCGGCCTGTGCTGCGGGGAGGCCGACTGGCGTGTTGGTGTGGGACGGGGGGATGTTCCCGCAGCTTTACACGGTGCGCCCTGACGGCATCGACTATCACGGTTCGCTATTCCAGGTGCGCAGCCGGGTTTACCAGGACTTTGGCATCCACTTCCCGCCGTTTAACAAACCCGCTCCGTCGTGGGAATACCAACTGTCGGTTTCCGGCAAGCTCATGGCCTATGCGGGGCTGGGTCAGGTAGACCAGGAACTAGTGACCGTCATACGGGCGGAGTGGCATCAGCTTGACCTTGAGGACCCCGGCAATGCTCTTTATGAAGCCGTACTGCCTGAGCTTGGTCGGCGGGGTGCGTATGACCTGGACACCGGTTCCATTCTGGCTAGTTTTCAGGCCGCCATTGGGCAGGAGTTATTGGAAACGCTCCAGCGTTTCCGTCATGTACTTCCCGACGACCTGTGTTTGGTTGGTGGAGCCGCGCTCAATATCAAGTGGAACAGCATCATCCGAAACAGCGGGAGCTTTGACACGGTATGGGTGCCGCCCTTTCCTAATGACTCTGGCTCCGCGCTGGGCACGGCTTATGCAAGTCTGATGAACAGGGGCTTCCGTGGTCCGCTGCTGTGGGACGTTTACAGCGGACCTCCCCTACAAGACAGCGCGCCGGTTGAGGGCTGGACACCCCGGCCCTGCACCGTTGATGACCTGGCGGCGATCCTACAAACAGAGCAACCTGTCACTGTCGTTAGCGGCAGGGCTGAGCTTGGGCCGCGCGCGTTGGGGCACCGCAGCATCATGGCCTCTCCACGCAGTGCTGAGATGAAGCATCTGCTTAACGACATAAAGGGGCGAGAGGACTACCGCCCGGTTGCGCCCATGTGTTTAGAGGATCAAGCGCCAGACATTTTCGACCCTGGCGTGCCCGATCCCTACATGCTGTTTGACCATGCGGTTAGGCAGGATTGGGTAGACAAGATTCCTGCCGTGCTGCACTTGGATGGGACGGCGCGGCTACAGACGGTTTCATCCGGCCTTGCCTACGACATTGTGAGCGCATTTGCGGCCAGGACCGGCATACCTGTTCTGTGCAACACCAGTGCCAACCTTTCCGGCAAGGGGTTCTTCCCTGACGTGGCGAGCGCGTTGCGCTGGGGCAAGACGCGGTACGTCTGGTCTGATGGCACGCTGTATGAACGAGACTGATTGCCGCAAGGTTGTTGCGGAGCGGGCGGCAATGCTGTGTGAACGCTGCGGTCAGCAGCGCGCAGCGGAGATGCACCACCGCAAGAATCGGTCGCAGGGCGGCGCGTGGACCCCGGCTAACATTCTTTACCTTTGCTCCCCCTGCCACGTCTTTGTCACGCAGAACCCGGCCAGTGGCCGCGACGGCGGGTGGTGCCTTAAGGGCTTTGACGACCCAGAGCAGGTGGCCGTGCTGGTACGGGATCAGTTAATGCTACTGCGCGACGACTGCACCGTTGAGTGGGTTTTTTAAGCTATTCCTGCACAAGCTGGTAGGCGAACAGGCCGGGGCCAACCCGTTTGCGGTTTAGCGTCAACTCGCCAAACTTAGGCTTGCGAAAGTCACGCAAGCGCGCCGACACGGACGCTTCCGGGTCGCCGGTCAGGGCGGATATTTCCCCAAGGGTGCGCCATTCCTCTTTGCGCATGACCATAAAGACACGGTGCATCTGCTTATTGAGGCGGTCGGTGTCCTGGTACGGGTCAAACGTCGCCCCGTCGCGCGGCCCATCCAGCGGCACCGGGTAGGCATGCTTCCGGCATAGCTCCTTGCCATCATCCCTGGTTGCCGACTTGCCAAGGACTGTCAGATTGTCCTGACTGGCATTGCGGTCGGCCACGGTGGCTCGCCACGCAAAGCCCTCATCGCGGTATTCGACCGTGTAAACATGACTGAGATGCCATGCCAGCCAGCAATGCTTACCCTCTGCGGTAATAGTCATTGACCAGTCCAGTGTGTTAATCATCGGGTAGCAGCCTTCCTGACATGGGGCACAGTTTGGTCGTTGTTGGTATTAGGTGCTTCTTGGCCACGTCGGGCTTTGTTATCCACAGTTCTAAGTTTCGCCAGCACACCGGGCATTTCACGGTTTGACGCGCCCAATAATGGCAAACGGATCGTCGGGCAATAGGAACAGGGTGCGCGGCCCATCCCAGTCCACGTCGTACTGCTGTATGGCCCATTCCTCTGGCGTCACGTTGCGTACCGTGCCCTCCATGCCAACGGGGATAGGGTCGGGGTCGTTGGGCATAACGCCCATCATGCGTACACGGTCGCCCACTTGCGGCCTTCTGCCGGTCAGTCTTTTCATGCGTCGATCCTTTCCTTGCACGCCGCACAGCGTCGGCGTAGCTCTTGTAGGTTGGCAACGTCGTCAACGGTGCCCAGTTGTAAAGGGTCATCAAGGTCGTTGTAGTCCAGTGGAGAGTTGTGGTTGTAGCCCCGACGTAGCATCTCCAAGGCCAATTCTTCGTGACGTGCCTTGATGTAGTCGGTTTCGATCAGACCGTTTTTTAGGTAGCCGTCCAGGTTTTTACCACTCTGGACAATCCCTACCAGGGCGTGCATCTCCCGGTGTTCTCCAAGCAGGTGAGACCGACATAAAATCTGCGGGTCTACCAGCCACATTCTAATTTTTAGGACCCGGCCCCCGGCGCAAGCCGTTCAGGTACAGCAGTGCCATGCGGTAGGCGACATAGAACGAACCTATTGCCGACGCACCTAAGATCACCGCGCTTACCTTGGCTGCTCCGTCATGTAGGTCAGTCAGTTTTGCCCAACATTCAAGGCCATACATCACGGCCAGGAACGCAAACACAAAAACCCAGAGCAGTCGCCACGCCGGGTGGGCGGCAATGCGCTTCATGCGGCCTGCATTTCTAGCCATTGCTGCCCTGCTTTCTTGGCGGCAGCCTTGGTCCGGTGTCGATCCGGTCCAAGGAACATGCCCCCGTTGGGTGTCGTGTACGTCCAGTAAAAACCGTCTGGACTATCTTGCACGTCGAAAACGCCGTCCATGCGTTCCTTCCTGCCAGTTGCCCTTGTTGGCGACTACACCCGTTAATTATACGCCAGCGGGGTGGTTGTTCGGTATGCTTCTGCCATGCCTGGTGGAATAAGGTTTGTGGTCTGCTGTGATGTATGTGGCGTTGACGCTACCCATGTTGAGTCCTTCTCTACCGAAGCGGCTGCGCTTCATGCTAGGGACTGGGTAGCGCGTGAGGGCGGATGGCTGTGGCTTAACCCGAATCTCACCAACCAGTCCTTGACGTGCCCTGAGTGCAGCGCACAAGGGGGTCAGTAAATGACGTGGGCTATGCACTGTGATGCAGACGATTGCTATAACTGGCAGCGAGAGGGCCGCAAGGCGGATACCTTCGTGGCCATAGTCCCCGCTGGGTCGGATGAAGCTATCGCTCATGCGTGCTGCTTGGACTGCTTGATGCATTGGGCCGCAAAGCACAGCAGCCCGACCATCAAGTTGGAACCGCCCATTTAATTTTGGTGAGTTGTCGCCAAACGTAGAATTTGTCAGACCCTTGTTGTAGAGTCACTTTGTTGCCTAGTAATGGCAAACACAGCGGAAGACATGCAGGTCAGGCCGCATAACAAGGGAGAGTTATGGCGTGGAAGCGTCCGGGTCAACCGGGGTTTGTAGAGCCGGGTACAGATGAACACAGGGCGGTGGTGTCACCGTCAAAAATGGCAGCCATCCTCGGTCTGTCGCGGTGGCAGAGCCAATATGCCTGCTGGGTTGAGATGTCGGGCAAGGCGGTAGGCAAGGAGCCTGGGCCTGTCCAAAGTGACGTGTTCCGCGTCGGCCACGCTTTTGAGCATGCGCTGGCTTACTTATGGAAGGAGGACAACCCCGGCTGGCGGCTAAGTCAGAAGGGCGTGCAAATGGCAACGACGGAGTTCGGATTCCCGGCGGTCTGCACACTGGACCGGCTTGCCTCTCGTGGCAGGGCAAGGCGCATTGTCGAAATGAAGACGGCGCGCGACCTGTCGGAGTGGGGGGACGAGGGAGGCGACGAGGCACCCAACGACTACCTCATCCAAGTACAGGCCCAGCAGCTCTTCACTGGCCTGACGCGCTACCCGGCGCATCTGGTGGTCATGGGTCCGTTCTTCAAGCACTTTACTTATGTCGTTGAGTACGACCAAAAGATTTCAGACTGGATGGTCGCCAAGGCGAAGGACTTTTACGTCAGCCTTGCCACCGGCACGCCGCCAGCCCTGGATGATTCAGTGTCCACCTACAACGCCGTCCGTGCGCTGCACCCGGCAATACAGGAGGGCGTCAGCGTAGAGGTTCCAGAATCGCTGTACCTGCAAATTTCGGAAGCCAGTGCGCAGGCGCGGGACTCCGACAAAAGGCTCCGTGGCCTCAAGATACAAATGCTGGACGTGGTGGGTGATGCCCAATATGCCAGCGTCAACGGAGAAACGGTTGCCACCCGGCGACCGTCCACCAAGGGCGCAGTCGCGCTATTTCTCAAGTAACCACAACAACAAGGAGAATGTTATGACCGAGCTTGACGCTTACGAGGGTGAAGTCGAAACCTTTGCGGCCCCCAGCACAAAGGGCTTGCAGCGGCTACGCGCAGAGGTGGAGGCAATGAAGGACGCGGCCACCATGGCGCGTGGCATGGCGGCGGGTGGCTTCATCCCAGATCACTGGATGAAGGACAAGAACTCCGAGCAGGCCGTGGCTGCCATGGCGGCGGCAATCCTGTACGGCGCAGAGTTGGGGCTGTCGGCCATGAAGTCGCTGAACGAGCTGTTCATCGTGCGCGGTAAGCCCGCCATGTACTCCCGCACCATGGCCGGTTTGGTCCGGTCGGCAGGGTATGTGTTGGAGCCGGTGGAAGAGTCGGACACCAAGTGCGTCTGGCGCGCTTACCGTGACGGAAGCTGGAAGTACAGCGAGTGGACGATGGAACGCGCGGTCCTGGCCGGGTACACATCAAACAAGCTGTACCAGACTGAGCCGCAGGCAATGCTTCGGGCAAAGTGCATTACGGAAGTTTGCCGCATTGCCTTCCAGGATGTTCTGTTGGGCTTGGACTACAGCATGGAGGAACTGGACCTCATCGACGGCGTGCAGGTACAGCGCACGGTCAAGAAGCC
>Ga0315274_10001436_pt1 | contig 36447 bp, 32 predicted proteins | sample YL17G02_20_MG_FD_203700 | JGI IMG/M metagenome (GOLD analysis project Ga0315274, IMG submission 203700) | Sediment microbial communities from Yellowstone Lake, YNP, Wyoming, USA - YL17G02_20 | ecosystem: Environmental > Aquatic > Freshwater > Lake > Sediment | place: USA: Wyoming | collected...
CCAGTCTTCGTAGAGGATCCCGTCTCCGCTGTTGTTGTCTATCTGGCAGTGCTCGATGACCAGGTATTCCACTGCCCCGTAGGCGTTGACCCCGTACCCTTCGGTCCCCTCGGCGTTCCATCCCGCATCGTGCAGGTAGCAGTTGCGGATCTCGATGAACCTGCCTTGGTCATCGGGATTCCACTGCCCTTCAGGCCCGTCCCCGCCGCCGCTGAGCCGGATGCCGATCGCACCGGAATAGGCCGCCTCACAGTTCGTGATGGTGAGGTAGTGTGCACGCTCCGCTGTGACTCCGTACTGACACGCGTAGAAGCGGCAGTTCCGGACGGCGACATGCTCCTTCCGGTCTATGCTCAGCCCTGACCCTTGAGGATGGTCCGAGGTCATCTCGACCTCGATGCGATCTATCGTGTTGTATGACCCGAGGTACAGGCAGTCGCTCTGGCCGTCATTGGTGAAGATCACTCTCCCCTTCCCCTCCGACCGCACCGCGATGGGGAGATCCGGGGCGCCGTCCGGTATCTTCACCTCGGAACAGGGGTAGGCTCCCTCTCCGAACATCACCGTGTCGCCTGGCTTGGCCAGCGAGATGGCCTTCTGTACGGTCGCCACCGGCCGCTCTGCTGTGCCGGGATTGGCGTCCGAGGCGTTCCGCCCGGTGCCGGCATACCACACCGCTGCCGATGCCGGGATGCTCAGCACTGCCACTGCCGCCAGGATGCCGATCAGGCCGGCAAGCCCGCACCGCATCGTGTCTTCCATCGCACTGCTCCTCTTGTCCTGGATCGAGAATGGGAAAAGACGCACCGTCACCTATCTTCCCTCTTCTCCGGCACCTTCCTCGGTCGGCCCACAGGCAGCGGCCGGAGGCGTCGGCCCAGCCTCCGCTCAAGTTGGCTCAGGAACCTCTCCGAGCCCAGCGGCCGGCCGGTGCGCGTGTTGGCTCGCACCGCCAGCACGGCTTTCTCATCCTCCGGTCGCCGTACGCGCTCCTTCCAACGCTCCGGCGTCCAGGCCGCACGCCACCGTCGCATATCCAGAAACCCGTTCGCCTTGCCCAGCCCGCAGTGAGCCGCCGCGCTCGACCACCGATATCGCCACGGGACGCGCACGATCTTCGCGCGCACCGGATTGCGCTCGATGTAGCACAGCGCCGCCCAGCAGTGTGGGTCATCCAGCGCGCAGGAGTAGAAGCGATTCTGCCAGAGATGGCCGCTGCGGCCATGCAATCGGTGCAGGTACTGCGTGTAGAGGAAGTGAGTTCTCCCCACCGCCTTCGCCAGCGAATCCTCCCGGCGAGGCACCGCAACCAGATGAACGTGATTGGGCATCAGGCAGTAGCCGAGGACATCGAGCCCATAGTGCTCAGCTTGGCGTTCCAGCAGATCGAGGTACATCCGTCGGTCGTCGTCGACGAAGAACACATCCTGGCGGTCGTTGCCGCGCTGGGTGACATGGTGGGGAACGCCGGGGATGGTGATCCGGGCAAGCCGTGGCATGGCGGCAGTGTAGCACAATCTGCCCGGCGAGTGACCAGAAGAGGTGACTGTCCCCCCGCTGGCGCTAGGCCGTGTCGCCGCTCGCTACCTCGGGGGCGCCCGCCTCCTTGTGCAGCACGCGGCGCACCCGGCGCACGAGGTCGGCTGGCTGAAAGGGCTTGGTGATGTAGTCGGTGGCGCCGGCCTCGAGGCTGGCCGCAACGAAATCCGCCTCGGCGCGCGCGCTGACGATGACGATCTCGGTGCCCCGCGTCACCGGGTCGGCCTTGATCTCGGAGCACACCGGTATGCCGCCGACCTCGGGCATGGTGATATCCAGCAGCACCACGTCCGGCTTCACCGCCCGAATGAGGTTGAGCGCGGACCGGCCGTCATCGGCTTCCCAGATGTCCCACTCCTCGCCTGAGAGCCTGAGGCTGTCGCGCGCGAGTTTCCGCGCCGCCGGATCGTCGTCCACAATTAGGACTCGAGCCCTCATCTGCCTCCGCTCCCGCCTCCAGGGCGAACATCCACTCCTGCCAAGAGGTGCCTGCCGGCTAGCCGGGCGCCGCCCCCGAGACGCCACCCACTTCCGCAGCCGCCAGGCCGACGATCACATTCGGCCCCCCCTCCTTCGCTTGGTGCCTCGGCACCGTCAGCTTGATCGTGCTGCCTCCGCCTGGCTCATCCTCGACCCACACCCTCCCACCATGCATCTCGATCAGTGCCCGCGCGACGGCCAGCCCGAGCGCCTTGCCGCTCGACGGTTTCTGGGTCAGCACAGCCGCAGACGGACCGAAGACCACCGCCATATCCTCATCGGCGAGATTGAGGCCGGGCGCCCGGACGGCGACGGTCACATACTCCTTGTTCTCCTCCGGGGGGCTGACCACGACTGACACCGCGCCCTCATCGCCGGCCGCCTCCAGCGCGTTGTAGATGATCCGCGAGAGGGCCTGCTCCATCTCGCCCTTGTCGACCCACGCCACCGGAACCGCTGTCGGAGCGGAGATCGACACCCGGTCCCGATCGGCCTGGCTGTCCAGCAGCATCAGCGACGACTCGATGATGTCCGTGATTCGGCACGCGGTCTGGGTCAGTCGCAACCTTCCGTCGTCCATGCGAGTCACGTCGAGCATGTCCTCGATCATCCTCGCCAACTGCTGCGATTGCTCCCGGATAACGGTCAGGTATTCGTGCTGGCGGGTCGGATCGAGTTCCTTCTCGTGCTCGTAGAGGAGCTGGCTGAACCCCACGATCGCGGTCAGCGGAGTTCGGAACTCGTGCGAGACGCGCGAAAGGAACTCGCTCTTCGCCTTGGTCGCCTCCTCGTAGTGCCTCGTCAGCCGGTCAAATGCCCGCCGCTCTCGCGAGAGCATCATGAAGAAAGCCGCCAGCAGGCCGGCCGAGGTCGTGAAGGTCAGCACCCTCGAGATCACCGTCGTGGTGACGGTCGCCTCGGGGCCGCCGAGGATGCCGACCAGGAAATAGCTCAGCGCGGCAAGCACACACGTCCCGGCAGCGTCCCGCAGGCTGAGCCTGACGCTGGCGTGGAGGATCGGGAGGTAATAGAGCAGGTAGTACTCGCTGCGCACGCCCGACTGAGTGTAGATGAGAGCGGTGATGAGCAAGACGTCCACCGCCAGCATGACGATGGTCGTCCGCCGCGCGTCATAGCGGCTCCAGGGGAGGAAGGTGCTCGCCAGGACATAGAGGGCGCCAACGATGACGACCACATCGAACGCCGAGTTCCGCGCCTGGGGCTGGAGGCGCGCCATGGCGAAAACAGTCAGCAGAATGAGGGCGCGCATCCCGGCCGCGATCTTCTCCCGGGGAAGGCCCCGGGGGCTCAGCATCGCCTGGATCTCACTGCGAGAGGACATGGTTGATCTACCCTGAGCGGAGCCGAAGGGCTCCACACTGTCCGGCCTCGGCGCACGGCCGCCGAAGGACGCCTCCGCGCCCGTTCAGTGCCCGCCCGCGCGCCACGCTGAGGTATTCCACATTTCGATGGTGGAGGCTAACCCGCGCGCCCGCCCTTCTGGAATGGACCAGCGTTTCGGCGCACGCTGTGCCCATTGCAGCCTTCGTCTTGCCTTTCCCCTCTTGCCTTCGTCCTGCGTCGGGTTGGTTTTGCCTTTTTCCCTTGGCCCTTTGCCTTCCTAGATCGGCCTCTCCAACGCGAACGCTAACCGGCAATCGCGGTCGCGATCCCCTGCCGTCCCCGCGCCCCAGGTGTACCCGACCTTCAGTTCCACTCTGTCTTCGTCACTGACCCGGCGAGAGTAGAGCATCATCAGGCTCGTGCGCTCGACCGCCGCCTGATCCCACTGCCCGGACTCCCTCCACAGCTCGCCCTCGATCTGATCGCCCTGGGGCAACCGCCCCCACAGCCCGAACTTCAGCCGCCCGAGCCGGTCCTCCGGGGAGTTCAACCCGTTCTGCAGCCCGAGGCCGCACCGCAGGCTGAGGCCGGCGATCACCCGCCCGACGATCTCGACAGTGTGACGGCGCAGAGGCAGGGGCCGTCCGATGTCCTCGCCCGGAGTCCCCTCCGGCCTGTCCTCGAAGCTCACCTGCACGTGATACCGGCCGGCGACGATCCGCCGATGGGCGAACCCCACGCTGTTGGTCCGATCCGGCCCCCCGGCGCGCCGCGCCGCCCAGATCCGGTAGCCGGCGAAGGGCATCTCGCCCAACGCCCACTCCGCCGACCGGCCCAGCGCGTACTGCTGTGCGTCCGCGAACTGGTGAGATGAGATCGCCTTCGCCCACTCTGGAAGGGAGCCAGTGGGAAGCTCGATGGCATAGCTCAGGCGAGAGCGACGATCTGTCCCATCTGGGCAGGTCGCGGTCACGAGCCCGGCTTTCACATCCGTTTTCGCGCTCAGGTGGGCGGCGGCCTCGTACTTCGTCCGAGCACTCACCTGGGGCGCGGCGACGGTCCCTGTGGCGGCCTGACCGCGCTCGGCAGCGAGTGTCAGCCACGGGGCGACGCGGCGGTCCACGTGGATCAGCCTGTTCCGATCGAGCGGGGCATCCGGCCGCTCTCCGCGGGATTCGTGGACGTCCACCTTCACGTTGGTGGGGGCCGGCCCCCGGCCGATCGCGCCGGCGAACGCGAGCTTGCGGGAGCTGAGCAGACCGTCCTGCCCGCGCGTCGTCTTCTGCTCCACCCCGAGTTGCCCGCCGGCGAGCTTCAGCGCCGCGCCGACGGTCTGCGTTGTCTGGGCAGTGCCCCCGCCTTGGCCCTGCGTCACGTAGTCGGCATTGAGCCTCAAGCGGCCGGTGGGTACAAGATTGAGGTGCGCCTCTCTGGTGCTTGTCTGGCTCGCGGTCGTGCTCTCCGCCGCGCGGACCGTCGCCATCGCGAGCCGCAGGCCGCTTACTCCGTTCGCCCCAAACTTGGTGTTCATCTCCAGGCGCTCTTCCCGGCTCTCCTTGCTGGGCCGCCCCAGCCACCGATCCCATTCCTCTTGGTGCTGGGTGAGGCTGGCCTTGACCGAAGTGCTCTGCCCGAGATTCAGCGCCAGCGCGTGCGACGCGTTGGAGGCGGTCAAGCCGTTCTCTGCGCTCATGATATCGTCATGGCGGAGCGTATCGTGACTGGAGGTGAGCGAGAGGCCGGGTGCGAGCCTCCATGCGCCACTCAAGCTCATCCCGCGGCCGCCAATCGCTTGCTTGATAGCGTCCGCGTCCTCTGCGGAGGGACGATTGCCCTCGCTCGGCACCAGCGAGAACCGAGACCCGACATCGATGATGCGGCCGCTGAACTCCACCGGCCCCCCGGTATAGGAGAGCCGATAGACGGAGGCCTGCCGTACCCTGCCGCTGCGCGGTCCAAGAAGCGCAGATAGCGCGTCCGTAGCCTCCGGAGTGTTAGCCGCGGTCAGGCCGGAGATACCGGGCACTGGTCTCACCGCGAGCGCCGAGCCCGCGCCGCCGGAGAAGAGGCTGACGCTCAACCGCCGCTCTCGCCCAAACCCGGCGGCTGTGCCTGCTGGGGCTTCGAAGGGCAGATTCACCCGGTTGGTCAGAGAGAGAGTCGCCACCGCGGCGCGGGCACTCGGTTGCGCGACCGCTGTGCCGGGCGCATCGACGATGAGTGCGAGGCCCGCTGAGGGAGCGACACCGAGCCACAAGAGCGCAAGCGCCGCAGGCAACGCACGTCTGCCTGCGATGGCTGTGTCGCCATGTGCCCAGAATGGCCGAAGGCCCACTTCTCACCCTCGTGCTTCGCAGCGAAGCGCCATCGCCGCCTCGAAGAGTAGCATCGGCGTCAGGGTCGACGTAGGGCTGGCGTTGCCTCCTACACGAACGGCCCGACGCTCAGGGCCCCCTCGCGCACTGGGGCTGAAGGTTCCTTTGGCTGTCCCCCGCCGCTGTCCTGCATCGACGGCGCCGCCGCGCCTGACGCTGGCTTCGGCTCGTCGCGCTGGACATCCGTGCCAGCGCCTGGGATCTCCCCCATGCTGCCGCCCGGGAGCGCCGCCACCCGCCGTTCCGCCGCGGCCTCGGAATCCAGCGTCTGGAACGGCTCTCCGGCCATCTCCATCGCTCGCCGGACTCCCCAATCAGACGATGCCCTCTGTGCCACCGTCCGGAGCGCCCGGAAGGCGGCCGGAAGGGCAACCTGCGGCGCCTCGGTTCGAACGGTTGTCACCGCCGGAGCCGGGCCCTTCGACATGAAGACAGCGGGCCGCACGACTGCGCGCGCTGCGCGCACCGGGGCTGCCTCATGGACAACGTCAGCGACTGCGGCCCCCAACGCCGACGGCGCGCGCTGCTCCGTATCCACCACGGGAGCGGCCGGGATCGCGGCGACCTCGACCGGCGTGCTCTGCACCTTGGCCGGCAGGTTGGCGATTCGTGTGACCACCGGGCGCGCGGTCGGGGTGAGTGCAGGCCTCATCAGCGAAACAGCTCCGACCACCAGCACGGCAAAGGCTGCGGCCACCGCTGGCCGCCAGCGCGGTACGCCGAAGGCCCGGCGGGTGCGCTGCCGGTGGGCCGCGAGCACCTGCTCTCTGACCCTGGCCGGGGCTTCGACGCTCGGGAGTGTCCGCACCGCCCGGGTCGCGCTCGATAACGCCGCCAGCTCCTCGCGGCACCGCTGGCAGGCGTGGAGGTGAAGCTCCAGCGGCACTGAGGCGAGCAGCGAGAGGCGGCGGTCGAGGTGCTCGTGCATCATGGCGCCAGCCCGCTTACACGAGATGGTGAGGGCGGGATCGGTCAGCACGGCAGTGGCGCGTTCCCTGATGCGAGACGGCGCGGGCCGATCCGGCATCCGGGCGGCCGCCTTGACGACTATCCGGACACCCGCCAGCGATGCGGCGCACACCTGGCAGTGCCGCAGATGGGCCTCGACTGCGCTCCAACGCTCAGTCGCCAGCTCGCCGTCCGCGTACTCCGTCAGCTCGACCTCAGATAGGTGCCCTGGGCGCATGCTCAAACCCTCAGGATGTGTTCCATGTCCTGAGGGTTGAGACACGCGTACGCACCGGATGTCGCGCAAATCGGGGGACGGCGTGTGCCACCTCTGGCCCAGGGGACCTAGAAGACTTCGGTGTCGGTGTCGCCCAGCTCCTCTGCATCGGATGGCTCCTCGGGCTCGTTGGCCGCTGCCATGACCGCCTCGGTGGCGAAGAGCGGGGCATCCATCCGCAGCGCAATCGCCACCGCGTCGCTGGGCCTGGCGTCCACGGTGACCACTTCGCCGTTGAGCGCGATGTGGAGCTTGGCGAAGTAGACCTTGTTCCAGAGATCATCGATGACCACTTTCGCCAGACGCCCGCCCAAACGCGTGATGAAGCTGCCCAGGAGATCGTGGGTCATGCCGAACCGCGGGATGATGTCGCTCGCTCGAACGACGCTTTCGATTGCCATTGCCTCGCAGAGCCCGATGGTCATCGGCAGAAGCTGCTGGTTGTCGTCCAACAGGACGAGCAGGAACTGGGACTGCGAGTGGGGCTCGACCCTCCACACCCGCACTCGGACCTCGCTCATCGCGCCGCTCCGGGCGCCGGCGCCGGACTCGTCGGCGCCGAGGCCCCTTCACCCAGCTTCGATTCCCACCAGAGCGAGGGGAAGACCTCTGCGGCCTCTTTCTCGTCCAAGCCCGTCGCCGGGGCGGCGAGCTTGGTCAGATCGGCTTCCCCCACGAAGGCGCGCTCGTCGGGCTGCCCCTCCTGGCGAGCATCGCAGCGGACGCGAACCGCGGAGACGCGCTGATCCCATCCTACAGCGGCGCGGGCGATCGCAGCCGCCACTCGCAGAATGCTGCGGCGCGTCTGGTCCGGAGACCAGACGCGGGGCATTGAGAGCCTGATTGACACCGCGCCAGTGCGCGGATCGATCTCCGCGTCAGCGACCTGGCAGTTGGGGTCGATGACTCGTGCCTCCCGCCGCAGCCGGTCCAGCAGGCCGATCTCGAGCGCGGCGACTTCTCCGGCGAATGCCGGCTCGGCGTGAGCCTCAGTTCCGGCGGCTGCCTTCGCTGTCTGCTTCGGCTCGAGAGGGCCCGACACGAACGCCCCGGATGGTGGCTGCTCCGCCGAGACGGACATCGTCGTCGGCCCGGCCCGGCGACCGAGCGCCAGCACGATCACCGTGACGCCGATGATCACCGCGAGCATGCCGCCAAGCGCGATGTAGACGCCCAAAGGCAGCCGCGCCGCGCGCATCTCAGCCGATGAAGTCATGATCTGCTCGGCGACGTTCTCGCGCAGCTTCTCGATCGGACCAACCTTCTCCCGCGGGTAGGCCCGGTCTATCACCGCCTCGAGCTTCTTCCGGTCAGATACGTTGCCGGGGTTCAGGTCGAGGGCCATCTTGTACCACTCGATAGCGTCCTTGAGGCTGCCCCGATCGCGGGCTATGTCCCCCAGCACAGAGTGAGCCGCGGCATTCGTCGGGTCGCGTCGCAGGACTTCGCTGCATTGGCCCTCGGCCAGCTCGAACTGCCGGCGCAATCGGAGCACGTTGGCCGTGACCAGCATCAGGTAGACATCGTCGCCTGACGGCTGCTTCTGCATCGGGCTCGCCTGATGTCTCCCCTGGCCAGCCGCGACACCAGGGGCAGTCCAGCTTCGGACTGCCCGAGCTGCCAGGGGGACTCCAGGAATGTCCTACCCAACTCGGTTGTCTCGGTAAACTCCCCGGGCTGCGAGGCCGTAGGCGATCAGCCCGAAGCCATCCACGTCTCAGCCCCACCGGTCCCTGTGGACGATCTCGCCCAGCGCCCGGCGGGGCCTGGCCTCGGGTGTCTCGTCGGCATAGCCCAGCGGCGTCAGCGCCACCACCCTGATGTCCTTCGGCACCCCCAGGGCGCTCTTGGCCTTCGCCTCATCGAACCACCCGATCCAGCAGGTGGCAAGCCCCTCGTCCGTTGCGGCAAGCACCAGGTGCTCCATGGCGATGCCGATGTCGAGCATGTAGTAGGCCTGATCGTTCTTCGCCCCACTCTTCTTCGGGTCACCGCAGGCGGCGACGATCACAGGGGCGTGCTCGATCCACTCATTCCCCGCTTCCGCGAGCCGCCGCCTCACCTTGGGATCGGTCACTACGACGAACGTCCAGCACTGCCCATTCGCCCACGACGGCGCCAGCCGCGCCGCTTCAAGCACCTGGTCTATCTTCTCCTGCGGCACCGCTTCGGGGCGGTACTCGCGGACGCTGCGGCGATTGCGGATGACGTCCATGAGGTCCATGGGCTTGTCTCCTTTCTTGCTCGTGCGGCATAGCGACGCCCGGTGCCGGTCTCTCGCCGAAGGCTTCTGACACCGTCACTGTGCTTCAGACCCGTCGATGCAATACCGGCAGATCCTGTTGAGTGCCGACCTGACAGCGTCGCGTACTGCACCACTCACTTCCCGGCACCTGTTGGCATCTTCGCGCGTGGGGGACATCCCGGGGTAGCGGACCTCTACGGCGAAGCTGGTCAAGAAACGGAGATCATCCATCAAGGCTTCGATCTCACCGAGAGAGGGGGCGCAGAGCTTTCCCACGTGGTCCAGGTCGTGGGTCTTGCGGAAGTCCACCCCCTGCTCCACAAGCCAGGCCTTTAGGTATTTCCCCGCGCATTGTTGCGAGAGAAAGCAGATCGGGCCCCAGACTGAGTCCGGGCCCGCGCCCAGAGCTTCGGCCGCTTGGTGGTCTTCCTCTGCTTTGTCAACCCACTCGCGCGTCAGTGGCCTCATAGAGCACGATGCCTTTCGTCACTACATGCCGCCAGAATGTGTCTCCAAGTTCCAAGCGCTTGGCGATCTGCTCCGGAGTGCGCACCAGCAGATCGGTCGGAAATGGGAAGTCGACTGCTCTGCGGATCGCGACGGCCTGCTCGACACTGCGCAGCCGAGTTTCCATCTCGACCAGAAGGTCCACGTCGCTGTCGGCTGTCGGCGTTCCGGCCGCGTAGGAGCCAAACAGGATCACCTTCTGCGGTCGGAACAGCGCCACGATCCGCTCGACAACCTGCCGGATGTCCTGCAAGGTGGGAGTCGCGATCAACTCGGCCATTCGATCCTTCCAGTGCTGCCTTGCACGGGTGAGGAATGAGTCCCGTGGCCCGATTATAGGCCCCCCAACCAGCCTGTCAAGCTTTCGCAGTCGGTAACCGAACAGGAGCGCCAGACAGTCCGTCGAACCTTGTTCGCACATGGCCACTCCCGCCGATGTAGCCAGTCGCCTCCTCGCGAGTGTCGAACGGGTGATCGTGGGCAAGCCCGAAGCGGTGCGGCTTGCGATCGTCGGCTTGCTCGCGGATGGGCACATCCTGATCGAGGACGTGCCCGGCGTCGCCAAGACGATGCTCGCCCGCTCGCTGGCGCTGTCCATCGGCGCCACCTTCCGCCGCATTCAGTGCACCCCCGACCTGCTGCCCACTGACATTACCGGCCTGTCCATCTTCAACCAGAAAACGGGCCAGTTCGAGTATAACCCCGGCCCGGTGATGGCGAACATCGTGCTGTCCGATGAGATCAACCGGGCGCCCCCGCGCACCCAGTCCGCGCTGCTGGAGGCGATGGCCGAGCGTCAGGTGACGGTCGATGGCATCACCCGCAAGCTCGCCGCGCCGTTCTGCGTTATCGCCACCCAGAACCCGATCGAGTACGAGGGCACGTTCCCGCTGCCGGAGGCGCAGCTCGACCGGTTCCTCATCCGCATGGTCATCGGCTATCCTTCGGCCGCATCGGAGAGCGAGATGCTGCTGCGCCTTCAGCTCAGCCATCCGGTCGAACAGGTGAACCAGGTGGTGACGACCGAGGAGCTGCTCGACGCGCAGGCGCAGGTCAGACGGATCTTCGTGCACGAGAAGGTCAGGAACTACATCGTACGGCTGGTCCAGGCAACGAGAGCTCACCCCGACATCGCCCTCGGGGCCAGCCCCCGGGGGTCGCTCGCATTGCTCCGGTGCGCGCAGGCGCAGGCGGCCGCGGACGGCCTGAGCTTCGTGCTGCCCGATCACGCCAAGGCGATGATCGAGGCAACCCTTGCCCACCGCCTCATCCTCGCCCCCGAGGCCCGTCTCGCCGGTAGACGGCCTACGGCCATCCTCAACCAGATCGGCTTGCGGGTCGAAGCGCCCGTCGGCGAAGCCTTCGCCTCGTAGGGGCACAGCATGCTGTGCCCCAGTCTACTGCGGGTCGCCCTCCAACGACCTCGCCTCACCCTTGCCCGTACACCTTCTGGTGCCGCACGATTAGCAGCACCGCGGCGATGACCATCGCGGCCCCGCCCAGCAGATACCTCGTGATCTGTTCGTGCAGGAACAGCCGCGCCTCGACCATCGTGAAGAGCGGCAAGGTGCACGAGATCACGCCGACCGTCGCGGCTTCGAGCCGTCTCATCCCTCTCGTGAGCGACACGTAGGCCAGACCGGTGCCAAACAGCCCGAGATAGGCCAGCGCGCCGACCGCGTGCCACGTCACCGGGCCGTGGGTCGGCCTCTGCATCAGCGCAGCGATTATGGCGAGTGCGGTCCCGACCAGGAAGATATGGAGCAGGCTGCTCCCTCGCGTCTTCGCCAGCACCCGCTGCCCCAGCCCATATGTCGCCCAGCACATACCCGCGCAGAGCACCGTCACGTTCCCCAGGAAGTACTCCGATCGCACGAGCGCGCTCAGGTCCTGACCGTTCCAGCTCACCAGCACCACCCCCGCCAGCCCGGCCACCGCCGCGGCCGTTTTCATCCACGACATCCGCTCATGCAGCACCAGCACCCCGAGCAGCGCCAGTATCACACCATCGGTGCTGACGATCAGCGTCGCCGCGGATGCGGTGGTGTGACGAAGCCCGAGCGTATAGAGAAGCAGGTCACCGCCGATGCCGATTCCCGCGATGATCACCCAGGCTTTGGCACCCAGCCACTTCGGCCCCGGGAGCGCCTCGCCCGCGCCGGGTAGCCGCGGAGCCGCCAGGTGGAACAGGCCGAACACCGCGGCCCCGACAACCAAGCGGGTAAGTCCGATGAAGGCGAAGTTGAAGCTCTCGTAGGCGATCTTGACAGCGAGGGGGATCAGGCTCCAGAGCCAGACCGTCGCGAACACATACAAGACGGGCATCGATCAGACCAGTTCTACTACAGGGGCCCTGCCCTCAGGCGGGAACTGGCGCTGGTCCATCGCCTTGTGGTAGTTCCCGTAGACGAACCGGACGAGCCAGACGATGATATAGAGTGCGATCAGAATGAGCGCGGCGTACCCCACGCGCCGCACCCATAGCTCAGCCTTTTCCGAAGGGAGCATACCTCTCTCCCGTTCCGCAAAGCCTCTACGGCTGTTCGCCCATAGAAGCAATATGGGCGAACAGCTTCCGTTCAGTGATTACCTGTGCTTCTGATGAGTTCCGCCCTCACTTCTTTGGGCGGAACTCATTGGGGGCGACCCTCAGCGGTCGCCCGCCGCTCACCCACGGGAGCCCGCAGAGGGGCTCCCCTACCCGCCAGCCGGTGGCGCGAACTTCTGTATCCGGTTGTTGCCCCAGTCCGCGACATAGATGTTTCCGCCGCCGTCGACCGCGACGCTCAGCGGCATCTCCAACTCGCCATCGGCCCCGCCGCGCTTCTCCAGCGACCAGATCAGCCGCCCCGAGGGCGTGTACTTGTGGACCTTGCACGCCCCCATCTCGGCGACATACACATCGCCCTTGCTGTCCACCGCGACGCCGTAGGGCCGATCGAACTCGCCGTCGACGCCCACGAACTTCCCGTTGAAGTTGCCGTCCGTGTCGAACGCCTGAATCCGCCCATTACCCGGATCAGCCACATACAACCGATCCTGGCTGTCGATCGCCAGCCCTGCCGGGTGGCTGAACTGCCCATCCTGCCGGCCCTCGGTGCCCCACTTCTTCACGAACTTGCCCCGCGGGTCGAACTTCTCGACCCGGTTGTTGTTGAAGTCGGAGACGTAGATGTATCCCTGGGAATCGACCGCCACGCCGTAGGGGTAGAGGAACTTGCCGTCCGCCTCATCGTAGCCCCACGGCGACCCCTTCCCGCCCAGGCTCAGCAGGAACTGACCTCTGGAAGAGAACTTCTGCACGCGGTGGTTCCAGGTATCGACGACGTAGATGCTGCCGGCCTTGTCGACGGTGACCGAGCGCGGGCACTGGAGCTTGCCACGCTTGTTGCCAAACTCCCCGAACGCCCCGGCGACAGCGCCCTCCCCACTCGCCACCAGCACCCGGTTATTCCAGGTGTCGGCGACGAGCAGCGCGCCATCCTTGCCGATCGCCAGCCCCTCGGGGCGGTTGATCTTGCCCACTCGCTGGCTCCCGGCATCCCATGCCGCGACGAAACTCGGCGGCGGGCTGCTCTTGCCGCCGCATCCGGCGAGTGCGATCCCGACCACCATCGCCGTCACCACGATCAAGGCACCCTTGCGTAGGGCCATCCAGGTTCCTCCTGTGCAGGGCGGGCATGCCCATGCCCGCCGGCCGTTGCCGCGAACGCGCACGAGTATACCGCGGCTCGCGGGCCGGGTCAACGATGTGGGCTCTTACGCCCTCGGGCGGAGGGTTCCTGCACGGCCGGCGACGAACTGCACGCTGGCCGGGCAGGACGGGGATCCCGTGCCGGACATCAATAGCAGGTCCCATGAAAGCAGGACATTCGCCCAGGACCTTCGCCCCTTCCGCGAATGCCGAGTATGAGGCATAATCGCCCGCGACAGCAACTCGTGAGTAGGGCCGGACTGACCGGCCACAACGGAGGTGTCGCCATGGCGACCAAGCTAGTGAGTCGTCTGGACGTTCCCCCAGTCGTCCGCTCTCTTGCCGCACTCACCATCGTGCTGGGCGGCATGCTTGTCCTCGGCGGCTGCGCCATGAGCGGCTGTGGCCCGGTCGCGGAGACTTCCTGGTCCCCCGACGACAAGGGCATTGCCTACATGGACGACGGCGCCCTTCGCATCTTCGACCTGGAGACCAAGCAGTCGCGGGGGCTCGACATCGGCCCGGGCATGGGCCTGTTGCCCTCATGGTCTCCCGATGGTGGCGCTGTCGCCTTCTACTCGGCCGTCTTTGGGAAGGATGCCAACCTGTCTCTGCGCTCCATCGACCTGGCCTCCGGCCAGGTGCGCACTCTTGCCTCTGGCATCTGGCCGCTGCCCACGCGAGTGTCACCGGATAAGGTGAACACCGGGCAGTCGCCCGAAGATGCCCTCAAGGACGCGCAGGAAGGGACCCTCGCCATGCTCCTCTACTATGGCAACATCGCCTGGAGCCCGGACAGCAAGCGCCTGGCGTGTGTGGCCGCGACCGATGCCAACCATGGCTCCATCCTGCTTGTCGACAGCGCAACCGCGACGGCGACGCCCATTGTCGAGGAGGGAAATGCAGTCGGTCCGGTTGCCTGGTCGCCGGACGGCAAGCGCCTGGCCTACGTGCGAGGGTGTGGCCCACCCATTGAGGACCCCGCGAAGCCCGGCGGATGCACCCATGCTGCAGCGGAACTAAAGACCAGCGCGCTCTGGGCCTACGACCTGACCACCGGCGTGCGCCAGCAGGCATGCGACCTCCCGGACGATGGCATCATGCCGGGAACGCGCCTTGAGTGGTCGGCCGACTCGAGTCAGATCGGTTTCATCATCCCGGACAAACACAATGATGATCGGGGCATAGGCTGCGCAGTTGACGCGCAGCCCGACGCCGCCATTCGTCAGGAGCTCCTGGGCATCACGCCGATCGCAGCATGGTCGCCCGGGCTGACGGGCGTGGTCTTTGTGGAGCAGCGCGAGGGTGGCGAGTCCGTCGTGATCTACCGCGGCATCCGACCGCGCACCCGAAAGGTCCTCGGCGAGGTGCCTCTCCCCAAGGCCGAGCCAGCCCAACCTGGGGAGGAGCAGCAGTCATCCTCCAGCCAGTCCGATAACGACTTCTCCCTCCCCCAGTTCTCCCATGACGGGCGCAGCATCGCCCTCCGCGTCGGTGAGAAACCCGACGTTCGGATCGCGGTATTCGAGATCAGGTGAGGGAGCGCGGTCGCGTTCATCGGCGGTTAGCGGTTTGCTCACAGGTCCGAAATTGACCCTGTTCCTCCCTCGGTGGTATACTGGAGCTGCGAGCAGATGGAAGGGCGACGGGCGACCGCGGAGGGTCGCCTCTACGCGTGTGAGGCGGATGAGAGCCGGCCCATGACCGAATTCCTCGAAGTGCTGCGCTACCGCGAGGTGCTGTGGAACCTCGTGCGGCGTAATCTCAAGGTCCGCTATAAGAACTCCGTCCTCGGCTTCGCCTGGTCGCTGCTCAATCCCCTGATGCAGATCGGCGTCTGGTACTTCGTCTTCAAGATCCTCTTCCAGCACGGCGAGCCGAACTTCATGCCGTTCCTGATCATCGGCTTCCTGCCGTGGCTTTTCTTCTCCCAGACGGTGCTGGACAGCACCGCCTGCGTCACCCAGGAGATGCCGCTGGTCAAGAAGGCCTACTTCCCCCGCTCCATCCTGCCGCTCTCGGCGCTCATCTCCAACCTCATCCATCTCGGCCTCGCCTTCGTCGTCGTGTTCGCTCTCTTCGCCATCTGGGGCGTGAGCGTCAACATCCACTACCTCTGGGTGATCCCGGCGACGATCCTGGTCGCCATCTTCGCCTACGGGCTCTCGGGCATCCTCGCCGCCTGGAGCGTGTTCTACGCGGACGTGAAGTTCATCGTGGGCAACCTGATAGGGCTCTGGTTCTTCCTGACACCTGTGCTGTACCCGCTGTGGCAGGTGCTGGGCAAGACTATCGATCAGCCGAGCAACTGGCTCGAATGGCTGCTCAAGGACAACCTGCCTCGGCTCAAGCAGCTCTTCCTGCTCGATCCGATCAGCATTGCGGTCGAGGGCTATCGCAGCGCGCTGCTTCACGGGGGCGAGAACTTCATCAGGGTCTCCGCCGGGCCGAAGCTGACGGAGGCTCAAGCGGCCGCTCTTCAGGTCTCGCTGCGGCACGACTACCCGCTGCTGCCATATGTGATCGGCGCGGCAGTCATCGCCATTGCCACCGCGATCATCGGGCAGATCTTCTTCCAGAGAAAGGCCGACCTCTTTGCAGAGCAGGGGTGAGATTCCACTGTGACAGTCATCGACGCCCAGAACGTATGCAAGCGATATCGCCGCCCCCACGTGAAGGCGCACACGGTGAAGGAGGCGATGCTCGCCTTCCTGCGCGGCGACCGGGGATACGACGAGTTCTGGGCGTTGAACGATGTCTCGTTCAAGGTGGAGGCGGGGGAGTCGATCGGGCTGATCGGCCCGAACGGCTCCGGCAAGAGCACGATGCTCGGCATCGTGGCGCGCGTGCTGAAGCCGACGAGCGGAGCGGTGTCGGTGAAGGGACGCATCTGCCCGCTGCTGGAGCTGGGGACCGGTTTCCACCCCGACCTCTCCGGGCGCGAGAATGTCTTCCTCAACGCCAGTCTGCTCGGCCTCAGCCACAAGGAGACCATCGCCTGCTACGATTCGATCGTGGACTTCGCCGAGATCGCGGATTTCATGGACGCCCCTGTAAAAACCTACTCGACCGGCATGGTGATTCGGCTTGGATTCTCGGTCGCGGTGCACGTAGACCCCGACATCCTCCTTATCGACGAAGTCCTCGGCGTGGGTGATGAGCACTTCCAGCACAAGTCGCTCGACCGGCTGCTCGACTTCAAGAAGCAGGGGAAGACCCTCTTCGTCGTCTCTCACAGCTTGAGCTCGATCCTGGACGTGTGCGATCGAGCGATCTGGCTGGACCGCGGACGAATCGTCAAGGACGAGGCCGCGGAAGAGGTCGTCACCAAGTACAAGCTTGCGGTATGGGCATGGGAGCAATCGCTGGCGGAGGCGAAGGCCCGCAATGCGCCTGCTCTCTGAGGCGGCCCGGGCGGCCGGCAATGTCCTGCTGACGCCCGTCAAGCTGACGGATCTCGCTCGCTCCGAGCGGTGGCAGCGGGCTCTTCTGGTGGGGTCCCGCAATCCCGGGGTCATCCGGCAGGCAACCCGCGACCTCGAGCACGTCTCACCGGGGATCACGGTTGACGCGCCCGGTTCGCGCCGAAAAGGGCGGTACGATGCAATCTGCCTGCTCCTCACCGGAGAGGGCTACGGGCGCGAGAAGGCGACTTCGCTCCTCTCGGGCGCGGGGGCGATGCTCGCCTACGGCGCGAACGGCCGCTGGTACCAAGTCAACCTTCCGCCTATGAGCATAGCAAGCCCTCGGTGGTTGGCCAGGCTATGGCTTGCCATGGTGCTGTCGGGCGCCTATGAGGCTGTCATCGCTGCGACCGCGCTGTTCGATCTGCTGCGCCGTCTCGCACCGGTCGGCCGCCGCGCCGCGGATCCGGGCTCGCCAGCCGGTCGTACTGTCACTTTCATCGTGCCCAACTACAACCAGCGACACCTTATGGACTTCTGTCTGCCACCGCTGCTGGCGGAGGCGAGCGTCGCCTGCGAGGCGAGCGTCGCCTGCGAGGCGGGCGCGGAGCACCGGGTGATCGTGGTGGATGACGCGAGCACCGACGACACGGTCGGCTATGTTCGCGCGCACTACCCGCAGGTGCGGGTGGTTCGGCTGCCCCGCAACCGCGGGTTCGCCGGCGCGGTGAGGGCGGGGATCGAGGCGTCGGACACGCCGCTCTTCGCGCTCATCAACACAGATGTCCAGGTGCGGCCCGGCTTTCTCGCGGCGATCCTCCCGCACTTCGATCGGCCGGACACGTTCGCGGTGTGCTCGCGGATCGAGCTGCCAGATGGGTCGCAGATGGAGACGGGGAATGTCGCTCCGGCCTGGTCGGGGATGCTGGAGCCCTACCATGTGCCACCCACCCGGCCGGGCCCGATCCTGTACGCGGGCGGCGCTTCGTCGGTTTACGACCGCGCGAAGTACGACGCTCTTGGCGGGTTCGAAACCGTCTACCGGCCTCTCTACTTCGAGGACATCGAGCTTGGCTACCGCGCCTGGCGACGGGGGTGGCGGTCGCTTTTCGAGCCAAACGCGTCGGTGTTCCACCAGCGCCGGGCGTGGATCGGCGCGCGCTTTGGCGATGCCTACGCGAACGAGACCTTCCTGCGCAACGGCCTCCTGTTCGTCTGGAAGAATGTGCGCGATCCGGTGATGCTGGCGCAGAACTGTGCGTATGTCTGCGCCCGATTGCTGCGGGAGGTTCTCAGCGGCGAGGGCACCATGGCGCGGGCGTTCCTGCGAGCGCTGCCATCGTTCGGCCGCATGCTCATGGCGCGCTGGCAGGAGCACCACCGCGGCGATCTTCCCGACCGCCGCATTCTCGAATTGGCGCGGCCGCCGTCGGCCGAGGATTTCGTGGAGGTCGGCGCCCGATGAAGATCCTCTTCGTCAGCCCATTCCTCCCCTACCCGCCCGTCGCCGGCGGGCACCGGCAGATCTGGACCTGGCTGACGCGGCTCTCGCGCGATCATGAGGTCGCCTTCGTCGGCTTCTACGAGCGCGAGTCGGAGTCCGGCAGCATCGCAGAGATCGCCCGCCACTGCGTGACAACGCGCACGCGCCTCAGGCAACCCACGCCTCACGCCTACTGCTCTTTCGCGCAGGCGCCGCGATGGGTGAGCGAGTTCCACTCGGACGAGCTGGCCCGCGACCTCCGCGAGGTCGCGGCCGGCTTCCACCCCGATGTCGCGCAGTTCCTGCACACCAACATGGCCCAGTACCGCCCGTGCGTGAATGGCGCCGCGGCCGTCGTCACCGCGCTCGACATCGCCTTCGTTTCCCACCGCCGTCGCATTGCCGCAACGACCGGCCTCGACCGTCTGCACGCGCGATTCGAATGGCTGCGCATGCTCCGACACGAGGCCGCGCTCTTCCGCCGGGCCGACCATGTCATCGCCGTATCAGACCATGACGCCCGCATCGTCCGCGCGGTGGCGAAGCACAATCGCATCACCGCCGTGCCGCCCGGTGTCGAGCGGGAGCAGCTCGCGCCGCGCGAGCGCAGGCCCAACCCCGGCGGCTTGCTCTACGTCGGCCACATGGAGCACTTCCCCAACGTGGACGGGTTGCTCTATCTCTACAACGACATCTGGCCGGCCGTCAGGCGCGAGATTCCCGCCGCGCGGCTCACCATCGCCGGCGGCGGCACGCGCGAGGAACTCGCCCGCGTCGCGCCCGAGACGCTGGCCCGCATGGAGCGCGATTCGAGCGTCGAGATCGCGGGCTTCGTGCCTGATCTGACTGCGCTCATGGATGGCGGCGCGGCTATGGCCGCGCCGCTTCGCCTTGGGTCGGGCGTCCGCAACAAGGTGATCGAGGCGATGGCGGCGGGACTGCCTGTCGTTACCACCAGCCTCGGCGCAGAGGGCCTAGCCGTCGAGCACGGCCGGGAGGTGCTGATCGCGGATACCGCGCAGGCGTTCGCTCGCGAGCTGGTCGGCCTGCTGAAGGAGGCGCGGCTTCAGTCTCAGCTCTCAGCGGCCGGCCGCGAGCTGGTGGCGCGCGATCACGACAACGACCGCATCGTGAAGCGCCTCGAGCGCGCGCTCATACGGGCCGCGGGGCGAGCGTCGCCTGCGGGGATGGGCGCACAGCGGTGCGCCCCTACGGGTTCGGGAGAGCGCGCATGAGGGCCGCGGCCTATCTCGCAGGATATGTGCTCGACTTCTTTCGCGAACGGGTGACGGCGGCGCACTTCGCCAACGCGCACATCGAGCGGGTAGTTGTCGCGTCCGGCGTCGACGAGGCAAGCTTCCGCGCGGTGCGGCGGCTCTTCGCGGTAGTCGAGGGCGAGTCAGCGACTCGCCCCTACAGTGCGCGGCCCGAGTTCCATGTGCTGGGAGAGAGGACCAGCATCTGGGAGGTCCGGCAACTGAGGCCAGATGTGGTCTGCATCCCGATGGCGGGCGGCGGCATCGGCGACAGGCTCGCGCTGATGTTGAGCGGCGCGAAGCACAAGCTGCTCATCCCTTCGCCCGATTACATCTACCGCTTCGGCATGCGGCGCGGCCCGCTCCGCCTCTGCTGGGCAGTCGTGGATCGATTCGTGTTCGCGCCGTTCGCCCTGGTGTGGCTCATGGTCACTGGCGCGGGGATGTATGCGAGCGGCCTGGTAAACCGCTCCATCGCCGCGGAGCACGACACGCCCTGGCGTCCGCAGCGAGTATTGCTCATCCGGCTCATGCCCACGACCACATTCGTCCGGCTACTCGAGCGGCTGCGCGGCCGCTTCCCGGACATTCGCCTGACCGCGCTGCTCGCCTCCGACGAAGGCCGGGCGGAGGTCAGCCAGGCGGCGGACGAGGTGTTCTCACCGAGCGATGGCGGCATCTTCGGGATCGTGCGGCGCTTGCGGAGCAGTCGCTTTGACAGCGTGATGCTCGCAGGCGGGGCTGACTACGGGCCTGGGCTGAGCTACGCCAAGGCCGCCGTGCTGGCGCGGATGGCGCCGGGAGCGGCGCGCTACCAATGGGAGGTCGGCGAGGCCCTCCCCGGCACGCCGCTGCGCCGGGCGGTATGGCGAGCGGTGACGGCGCCAGGCACTGATGCCGTCGCAGCCTCGGGGCTGCTGAAGCGCGCCGTTCTTCGCCGGCGCTACGCCCGCGAGCCCGCCCGCGGCCCGGGCATCGTGCAGATCGGAATCACGAAGGCGTGCAACTACCACTGCCTGTTCTGCCCGTTTCACAATCCACAGGTGGATGCCCAACACCGCGAGGCAGACCAACCGCGCATGTCATACGAGATGTTCGCCCGCCTGCTCGGCGAGTTGAAGCAGATGGGCACGCGAGCGATCGATATCTGCGGCGACGGCGAGCCGCTCACTCACCCCGAATCTCTGGTGATGATCGCGCTCGCGCGCGAGCTGGGATTCGAGGTGACGCTCGCTACGAACGCGGCACTGCTGACCGAGGACCGCGCCCGCAGCTTGGTGGAGCTCGGCGTCAGGCGCATGCACATCAGCTTCAACGCCGCGACGGATGATGTCTACGAGCGCTTGCATCCGGGCGCGCCTGCCGGCGCGCGCGCGCGCATCATCGAGCGGCTGAGGGCGATGGCCGAGTATGCCGAGGCCGAGGGACTGCGGCCCGTCGACGTGGAGTTCTCGGCAGTGCTGAATCGCCTGAACATGCACCAGATACCGCAGATGGTCGACGCGGCCCACGAGGCGAGGGCCGGCTGGTTCATGCTCATCCTGATGGGCCCGGCCGAAGGGGCGGAGGAGCTGCTGCCGCGGACCGGGGATTGGGTTCTCATCCGCAGTGATATTGATCGCGCGGCGGCGCGCGCGCGTGAGTACGGCATTCGCACCAACCTCGATGCGATCAGGCCGGGGGCGAGCGCGGCAGGCACGGGCAGTGTGTACGAGCGCATTCCGTGCTACATCGGGCACGAGTACGCCCTCATCACCGCGGACGGCAGCGTCATGTTCTGCTGCCAGTGCTCGACGCCGCTGGGCGACCTGCGCCGGGACAGTTTCCGGCAGATATGGTACTCTCATGCCTACCGCCAGGCGAGGGAGCAAGCGAGGCGGCTGCCCAAGGGAAAAGGCAAAAGGCAAAAGGCAAAAGGAAACGACTTTGGCCTTGCCCTATCGGGGTGCGAGTGCTTCACCGCCTGCTCACACGTAGTGGTCAACCTCGACGTCTACCGCAAGCTCTACGGTGAGCGCGCGGCGAGGTCGGTGCTGTGAGCCATCTGCTCATCTGCGGCGCGGCTGGCTATACCAATGTCGGCGACGACGCGATCCTGTGGGGGATGCTGACCCAGCTCAGGAGCGTCCTCGACTCGCGCCCGATCAAGGGCGACGCTCGCCTGGCAGTCGCCGGCGGCCCCCGCCTTCAGGCGCTGGTCGAGCCGTTTGACGCGATAGCGGTGAGCTATGATGACCGCGCCGAACTCGCCCGCGCCATCGAGGAAGCCGACCTCGTCATACTCGGCGGGGGTGGACTGCTCTACGATGTCGGATACGATGCCGGGCTGCATCGATTCCTGACTGACCCTGTCGATCGCCAGTGGCTGTACGAGATGGCCCGCCTCGCGGCGGCCGCGTCGGCGGCCGGGCGGCCGGTCATGCTCTACAGCATCGGCGTCGGCCCGCTGGTGACCGATGCCGCACGCGGCGTCGCCCGGTTCATCTGTGAGCAGGCAGAGGCGATCACCGTTCGCGATCAAGCCTCGGCAGATCTGCTCCACGAGTGCGGGGTCGCGCGATCGCGCGTGCACACCGCGGTCGATCCCGCGATCCTCGTCGAGCCGGGTAACCTCACCCCCATCCCCCTCTCCGCGCGCGGAGAGGGGGCGATGATGGAGCAGGCGCCGCGGCCATGGGTTGCGATCAACCTGCGGCCGTGGGGCGATGAAGCCGGGCGCGAGCGCCTGGTTGCGGAAGGCGTTTCGCTGGCCCGCGCCATCCGCGAGCAGCTCGCCGGGACGCCGGTGCTGCTCCCATTGCAGCACATGCATGACGATGACCTGAGCATCCTCCAACGCATTGCTGACGTCACCGGCGCGGTCATCATGCGCGAGGCGCTCTCGCCTCCTCAGGTCGTGGGCACGCTGGCGCAGTTCGACCTCGTGATCGGCATGCGTCTTCATGCGCTCGTGCTCGCGCTCGCCGCAGGGAAGCCGTTTGTTGCCATCTCGTACGATCCGAAGGTCGATGAGTTCGCACGCCGCGCGGACATGGAGAAGCACCTTCATGCGGCTGGGGAGTTCACAGCCGACGCGGTCATCGCTTCATGCAAGGATCTTCTGAGCCGCGACGAGTCTGCTGACCTTCGGGCACGGCGCGTGGAACTGCGCGAGGCCGCTGCGCTTCCGGCGGAGATGGCGAGCGAGCTGATGGGGCAGGCTGAAGCCTGCGGTACCCGGAGGCACAGGCAGGTCTTCGGCACTTCCACGGCAAGGTGGGCTCGGCCAGTCACGCCGGAACAGCGGCCGGCCGGCGAGATTCGTGTGCTCATGCGCATCCGTCCCGACTTCCGCGAGCGGCCGGGCGGCGACACGGTCCAGATGGAGCAGACGAAGCGCGCGCTGGAGAAGCTTGGCGTCAGGATCGCGATCAGTGGTGAGGACGCGACCGATCTCTCGCAGTGCGACCTCGTGCATGCGTTCAACCTCGGCCGACCGGAGGAGCCGCACCGGCACTGCCTCGAGGCGATCGAGCAGGGCAAGCCGGTCGCGCTCTCGACCGTCTACTGGGACTTCTCGGAGTTCTGGGAATGGGGCGACCCGGACTACTGGGACCTGCCACCGCCCCTGGATTCCGCTCGGCAGGCTAAAGCCTGCGGTACCCGGAGGGAGGAGGTTTCGCAGGCTGAAGCCTGCAGTACCCGCCGCGGGCTGCCGTCCCCTCGACCCGCCCCGGCGCCGGACCCGATCGAGGCAAGGCGACGGGCGCGCCTCGACCAGCAGCGCCGCGCCGCCATCGAATGCGCCACGGTGTACCTGCCGAATGGCCAGGGCGAGGCCGAGCTACTCCACGACGCCTACGGCATGGACCTCACCCGCACCGTGGTGGTGACGAATGCCGTTGACGAGATCTTCTTCTCCGCGCGCCCGGAGCCGTTCGTCGAGAGGCATGGCCTGCGCGACTTCGTGCTCTGCGCGGCCCGCGTCGAGAAGCGCAAGAACCAGCTCGCGCTGGTCGCGGCGCTGCGCGGCACGGGCATTCCACTCGTCATCATCGGACAGCCGAACCCCGAGGAGTACCGCGAGCTGTGCCGCAAATACGCGGATGCGAACGTGACCTTCCTCGACGCGCTGCCGCAGGAGGAACTCGCGAGCGCCTATGCGGCGGCCAAGGTGCATGCGCTGCCGGGCTGGTTCGAGACTCCAGGGCTCTCGACGCTCGAGGCAGCGGCAGCAGGGTGCAACATCGTGACCACCGACCGCGGCACCGCGCGGGAGTATCTCGGGGATGGCGCGTGGTACTGTGATCCCAGGGATATCGACTCGATTCGAGCTGCCGTCGTTGGGGCCTATCAGGCCCCGGCCTCGGGCAAGCTCAGGGACCTCGTGCGCGAGCGGTACACCTGGGCGCGGGCGGCAGAGAGCACGCTGGAGGGATACAGGCTCGCGCTTGCCCTGCACCGGCGATCCGATGACCGCGGCCGGTGCGAGGAACAGCTCAGCGCACTGCGCGCGCAGGCCGGCTTCCTGGCGAAGCTGGCGGCGGATCGCGGATATGAAGCTCAACAGATGCGCCAGTGGGCCGAGGCGGTAGACGCGGAGCTGCGGCGGCTGCAGGCGGAGTTCGGGCGCGTCGCCTCTCGCCGGCTCCACCGCTGGTCGTCTGCAGTCGCGCGGGCTGGATGGAGCGTGTTGCGCGCCATCGGAGTGAAGGGGTGAGGCTGACGGTCATCGTCCCAACCTACAACCGCTCGGACCTGCTCGGCCGCTCCTTGCGCGGCCTGCTGGACCAGACGGCCGCGCCGGGCGACTATGAGATCGTGGTCGTGGACGACGGCTCGACCGATGACACGCCAGCTGTGGTGGCGGCAGTCGGCGCGCCGGAGGACCGTCTCAGGCACTTCCGGCAGGAGAACAAGGGGCCAGCCGCGGCGCGCAACCTCGGAGTGCGCCAGGCGCGCGGGCAGATCGTGCTGTTCACGGGGGACGATTGCCTGCCTGATGAGCACTTGGTCGCCGAGCACCTTCGGGCACACAGCGAGGCCCGTTCGACAGGCTCAGGGCAAGCGGGCGATGTCGGTGTGCTCGGGCTGGTGAAGTGGCACCCCGAGATCGAGATCACGCCGTTCATGGCCTACCTCGAGAGCGGACCGCAGTTCGGCTTCAACCAGATCGCGGATCCTGAGCACGTGTCCATCTGGCACTTCTACACCGCGAACTGCTCCGTGCAGCGCCACTGGATCGAGCAGGTTGGCGGCTTCGACGAGGATTTCAAGCATGCCGCGTTCGAGGACGTCGAGCTCGCCTACCGGATGAAGCAGCGCGGGCTCCGGATCATCTACCGGCCGAGCGCGAAGACCTACCATCATCACCCGACGACCTTCGAGCGGCACCTGGCGCGGCAGCGCATCATAGGCCAATCGGCCGCGCTCTTCTACCGCAAGTGCCCCGAGCTGAAGGTCGAGCTTGGCATCGCCCACTCCGCCCGGATGACCACCGCGCTGAAGTTCTGGGAGGCGGCGACCGAGTACGCCTTCGCGCTCGGTGTGCGTGAAGGGCTGACCGGCCGTGAGGAGCCGGCCTGGGCGGAGTTCGAGGCGCTCAGTCGCGACCCCGAGCGCGCCGAGGCAGGGCGGGCCTGGGTGCGAGAGATATTCGGCGCCGTCGATCCCGACAAGCTGGAACTGGTCGAGCTGCGGGCGGAGATGCGTCGGATGAAGCGCGAGTGGGAGCGGGTCACGTCGCGCCGGCTCTACCGGTGGTGTGAGGGGATCGCCCGCGGCGGCTGGTCAGTCCTGCGGCGGCTCGGTGTTGGACGCAGTGCGGGAGCGGACTGATGCCGCTGGTGTCAGTGATCGTCCTGAACTGGAACGGCGCGCACCTCCTGCCGACCTGCCTCGATTCGGTCCGCGCACAGACGCTCCGGGACTTCGAGATCGTCATGCCCGACAACGGCTCCACCGACGGGTCGCTGGCGCTCGTGGCCGAGCGGTACCCCGAGGTGAAGGTGATCCCGCTGGGCGCGAACCTGGGTTTCTCGCGTGCGGTCAACGCCGGCATTCAGGCGAGCCGGGGCGAGTTCATCGCTCTCCTCAACAACGACACCGAGCTGGACCATCGATACCTGGAGGAGCTGGTCAGCGCGATTCGAGAGGACGACGGGCTCGGCATGTGCGCGCCGAAGATGGTCTACTACGACGACCCCACCATCATCAACTCGGCCGGCCACGCGTGCGGGCCGGACGGAGTCGTTATCGACATCGGGCGTCGGCAGCCTGATGGTCCCTGGTTCGACCGCTCCCGTGAGCTTTTGGGGGCGTGCGCGGGGGCGGCGCTCTATCGGCGAACCATGCTCGAGCAGATCGGCCTTTTCGATCCCGACTTCTTCATCAGCTTCGAGGACGCCGATCTCAACTGGCGCGCGCAGTGGGCGGAATGGCGGTGCCGGTATGTGCCGACCGCGGTGGTCAAGCACCGGGAGGGCGTGTCCCGCGAGATCACGAGCCGCGGCGCCATCTTCCTCGGCCTGCGCAACGCGGTGCATGTGTGGATGAAGGACTGGCCGGCATCATCGCTCGTCCGACACTTCCCGGGCATCTGGCGCGGTCTGCGAGGGTCGATGGCATCGCTGCTCATCCGCGGCCATGGCAGTGTGCTGCCGGCCGTCCTGTGGGGCGTGCTCAGCCAGATGCCGGCGATGGTCAGCCGCCGCCGGCGCATCCGCCGCACCCGCGCGGCGCCGATCGCGCGGTTCGAGGAGTTGCTCGCTCTCGGGGCCCGGCACAGCCGCCGGCCGCCGGTGGATTAGACGACGATGCCGCAGCGCATTCTGGCCATCCGCCTCGTCCCGCCGCAGGCCTTCGCAGCCGTGCTGACGGAGCTGCGGCGCCGCTATCCCGGCTGCGAGATCACCTCCGTCGCCGGCTCGGACGACGGCGCGGGGGCCGATGACCACATCGACTGGCGACGCGTCTCCGGCCGCTCGCTGCCGGCGCTGCTGCGCTCCAGGCGCTTCGACCTCATTATCGTCCCGCATGGCCGAGACCAGTACGGAACCGCACCATACTGGAAGGCCACCGCCCTGGCCGCGGTGTCGGGGGCGGGTAGCGCGGCCTTCTGCGAGGATGGTCGCTGGCCTGGCAGGGGTCTGATTGCCACGGCGATGGCAGGCGTGCTGCTCGGGATGCTGCGGCTGGGGCAGGAAGCATGCGCCGCGGTGCTGAGCCTGCTGATTCTTCTGACCGTCCTCACCATGGCCGCCGTAGGCGATCTGACGGAGGCGGTGGGTGGTATCGGCAGGACCGGGGGCCGGGTGAAGACAAGATGATGCGCAGGGCAGGAGGCGAGTTTACCCGCCTCCGGCGGCCTCCTGCCCAACGCGAGGAGAGGCGAGTGCGAGTTCTGGTTACCGGCGCAGCAGGGTTCATGGGCAGCCACGTGGCCGAGAGTCTGGCCTCTGCCGGGCATGAGGTCATCGGCCTAGACGACCTCAGCGGCGGGTTCAGGGAGAATGTCCCCTCTCGCGTCACCTTCTTCGAGGTCGATCTGCGGGACGCGGCCAAGACCGAGGCGGTGGTGCGCGAGCACGAACCGGAGATTCTGTGCCATCTTGCGGCGAATGCCCGCGAAGGGGCGTCGCAGTTCCAGCCCCGCGACGTGTGCGGCCGCAACCTGATGGCTTACGCGAACGTGCTCGTGCCGGCGATCCGCAGCGGGATGAAGAAGGTTGTGCTCTACAGCTCGATGGCCGTCTATGGCGATCAGACGCCGCCATTCGATGAGACGATGCCGCGCCAGCCGGTGGACGTGTATGGTGTGAACAAGTCCGCGATGGAGTCTATCACCGAGATCCTGGCGGATGTTCACGAGTTCATGTACACCATCATCCGCCCCCACAATGTTTTCGGGGAACGGCAGAGCCTGCGCGATCCTTTCCGGAATGTAGTCGGGATATTCATGAACCGCATCCCGCGCCGGGAACCGCTCTACATCTACGGCGACGGCGAGCAGACCCGCGCCTTCAGCTACATTGGCGACTCGCTGCCGGCCTTCCTGAGGGCGGCCGAGATGAGGCCGGAGCTGGACCATCAGATCATCAACGTCGGCGGCATGCACCCCGTCACTGTCAACGAACTGCTCAGGCTCGTGGTCGCCGAGTTCGGCGCGAGCAACGAGGTCATCCACCTTCCTGACCGGCCGCGCGAGGTGAAGAACGCCTACTGCACCTGGCAGAAGTCGGTGGACCTGCTGGGGTATGAGGAGAGCGTCGGACTCGAGGAGGGCATCCGCCGCATGGCGGCCTGGGCGCGATCGCAGGGCCCTCAGCCCTGGCGGGAGGAAAGCCTGGAGCTGCCCAGCGCGAAGGCCCCCAGCATCTGGATGGACCTCGAGGGCCAGAACCAGGCAAGCGGCGGCAAGCCCGCGAAGCCGTGAACCCACTGCGCGCCAGCATCATCATCTCATCGTGGAATGGCCGGCATCTCCTCGAGACATGCCTTCCCCGAGTGCTGCGCGCGGTCGCCCGCGAGGGCGGCGATCATGAGGTGATCGTCGTCGATGACGCGAGCACCGATGACACGGTCGAGTATGTCCGCGCGGAGTTCCCCGAGGTCCGCCTGATCGCGCTCGAGCGCAACCTGCGCTTCGCCGGAGCCAACAACGCCGCGGCGCGAGAGGCGAAGGGCGACGTCCTCGTCTTCCTCAACAACGACATGCAGGTGGCGGACGACTTCCTCGGGCCGCTGCTCCGACATTTCGATGACCCGAGCATCTTCGCGGCAACGGCCCGGCTCGAGATGCAGCCGAGGTGGGTGGCGGGCGGGCTCGTCCAGGAGACGGGCTTAGTGAGAGGCCGGTTTGAGGATGGGTTCTTCGTGCTCACGCACGAGAAAGTGGAGAACCTCACCCCGCGCTTGTCTGAAGGCCTCCCATCTTCTCCCGACGCCCCCTCTCCGCGCGCGGAGAGGGGGAAGGGGGGCGAGGTGAGTGTGCTCTACGCGGGCGGTGGCTCCAGCGCGATGCGCCGCGACCGGTTCTTCGAGCTCGGCGGGTTCGATCGGCTGTTCCGTCCCTTCTACTTCGAGGACCTCGACGTCTCGTACCGCGCGCAGAAGGCCGGGTGGCGGATCGTCTTCGAGCCGCGGAGCCGAATGGTCCATGCCCACCGGCAAACCAACTCGCCCGAGAACTTCCCCGGCAACTACGTCGACCTGATGTTCGGGAAGAACAGCTTGCTGTTCACATGGAAGGTCCTCACCGACCGCGCCCTGCTTGGCCAACACTTCCGGGCGCTCTGGCGTGGGCTCATGGGTGTGGGGCAGGAGCGCGATCCTGCCCCGGCAAGGGCGCATGGCCATGCGCCCCTACAGTTTCTGCGGGCGGCCGCTCAGCTCCCCGAGCTGCTCGCCTCGCGGCAGCGCGCCCGAAAGGGGATCGCCCTGTCCGACGGCGAGGTGCTCGCGCGAATCGCGGCTCCTCCCGGCGAAGAGGTGATCGAGGCCGGGAGCATTCCCTATGGCTCGACGGGCACGGGGAAGCGCGTGCTCGTGGTCGGCTTCGCGCCGCTGCCGTTCGAGAAGGAGCGCCGGCTCGGCGCGCTCTGCTTCCGCACCTGGCATATTGCACAGGCGCTGCTTGCGGCCGGGCACGAGGTCACACTCGTTGCGGTGAGGACGGCCGGCGCTTACGAGAGGGAGAACGACCGCCCGCCGGCGCTGCGGTTCCAGGGAGACCACTTCACCTACTACTCGATCCAGCACGCTGTGTTCGAGGATGGAGCGCTGCTACAGAGTATTGCCGACCGCGCGCAGCCAGAGGCGATCGTGACGGTGCACGCCTATCCCGCCTGGATCGCGTCGCGGCTCAACTCCCAGGCGCCGCTGTGGGCGGACCTGAACGGCTCTGCGATGACCGAGGCGCAGGCGCGCGCGGCTGTGACGGGGGACGAATCCGCGATCTCAGAGGCATGGAAATGGGAGCGGGCCGCGCTGGCGCGGGCCGATGCGTTCTCCGTCGTCTCCACGCGCCAGAAGTACGCTCTCATCGGCGAGCTCGCCGCGGTCGGCCGCCTCAAAGGAAGCAGCTACGGGCAAGACCCTGTCGAGTACATGCCCAACGCGATCGAACCCAGACCCTATCGGCACACGCGAACGGTCCTGCGCGGCCGGCTCGTCGGCGAGCGCGACTTCGTCGTTCTCTGGGCGGGCGGGTACAACACCTGGACCGATGTCGACACGCTCTTCACCGGTCTGACCGCGGCGATGCGCGAGGAACCGAGGCTGAAGTTCGTCTCCCTCGGGGGGGCAATGCCGGGACGCGATGAGGCAACCTTCTACCGGTTCCGGAAGCTGATCGAGGAGAGCGAGTTCTCCGATCGGTTTGTCTTCGCCGGTTGGGTCCCGAGCGAAGAGGTCCCAAACTACTACTTCGAGAGCGACACAGGCATCAACATCGACCGCTTCAGCTACGAGATGCTGATAGGGTGCCGGTACCGCATACTCGACATGCTGCGGGCCGGGCTCCCCGTGGTGACGACTCTCGGCACCGAGATCAGCCACATCGTCGAGCAGGAGCGGCTGGGCGCGACCTTCGCGCCGGGCGATGCCGAAGGGCTGAAGAACTGCGTGCTCGGCCTGGCGCGAGACGAGAGCAGGCGCAAGCGTTGCGCCGAGCGGGCGCGGGATTATGTGGTGAAGCACCGCCTCGTCGCCGATGTCATGAAGCCGCTGGTGGCGTGGGCGCAGGACCCGAAGCCATCGCCGGATCGGTTGCCTCTCCCTGAAGTGGCGCAAGTTCCCAGCTTGCGAAGCCCGTCCGCCTCCCCGGCGCCGCGTCAGGTGTTGGGCATCGTGTCGGATCTGCTAGCGAAGGCCCTCATTCGCCGCCGCGGGGTCGCGCCATGGGGCCTCGACATGGAGAGCCTGGATAGACTGCTCGTCATCCGGGCCGGGGCGCTCGGTGTGACTCAGCAAGTGTTGCTGCGATCGCGCGAGAGGTGGCCGTCGGTCATGGTCGCAGTCGTTGCTCCCGAGCTGCTCGCCGCGGAGACGCGGTACGAGACTGGCGCGGAGGTGACGCCCGCGCCGGCCGCGGAAGCGTGCGGTTATACAGTTAGCAAGCAGACGGTCGATAGGATAAGAGAGACGCGCTTCGATGCCGTGATCGTGGCCGGGGAGGGGAACCGCCGGGCGGAGCTGCTGGCGCTGCTGGCGCGCGCCGGCCGGCGGATCGAAGTGCGAGATGATGGCGCGGCGCACGTCCTCCGGTTCGCGCCCTACAAGCCGCTCATGCTCCTCGCGCAGGCGCTGCTGTCGGCGCTGGAGAAGCTCACGCTCACGGCATTGGTGGGGATCGTCTGGGGCAGCATCACCGCGGAAGGGTGGGTGTGGGGAGTAAGGCAAAAGGGAAAAGGCAAAACCAGAGCGGCGGGTGTGGGGAGTAAGACAAAAGGCAAAGGGGAAAAGGCAAAACCAGACTGATGGGATCTTGCCATTTCCCTTTGGCTTCTTACTTTTTCCTTTTTACTTTTGCCTTTTGACTTTCACGGAGATGCCTGTGGCTCGGCCTGCTGTCTTCCTGGATCGCGACGGGACGATCATCCGAGAGGTCGAGTACCTCCGGTCGCCCAACCAACTCCGGCTGCTGCCCCGCGCGGCCGCAGCTATCAAGCGCCTGAATGACGCTGGGTTCGCGGTCGTCGTGACCACGAACCAGTCGGGGATCGCCCGCGGGATACTGACCGAGGCCGACCTCGCGCTGACCAACGACCTGCTCCGGCAGCGGCTGGCGCGGCAGGGCGCGCGCCTCGACGCGATCTACTTCTGCCCTCACCACCCCGAGGTCGGGCCCCCCGAGTACCGCCAGAACTGCCAGTGTCGGAAGCCTGGACCGGGGATGCTTCTCTGCGCGGCGAAGGACCTCGGCCTCGAGCTGGGACGATCCTTCTCGGTGGGTGACAGCGAGCGGGATCTGCTCGCGGGGAGAGCCGCGGGCTGCCGCACCATCCTCGTTCGCACCGGGTATGGTCGGAGAACGGAGGCGGAGTCCGGCTCCCAGCTCCCTGCGGATTACGCGGCGGATGATCTGATGGGCGCGGTGGACTGGATACTCAGGCGGGCTCGCCCTTCGGCTTCGCTCAGGGTAAACAGGGCAAGTCGATGAAGGCGACAATCATCATCATCAACCACAACGGTTGCGATCTGCTCGCCCGGTCGGTGCCGGCGGCGCTGGAGGCCGCCAGGCGGGCCGGCGGACACCCCGTCTTCGTTGCCGACGATGCCAGCACCGATGACAGCATCGAGTTCCTCTGCAAAGCATTCCCCGAGGTGCACGTCCTGGCGCTGCCGAAGCGCGGCTTTGGCGCGGCCTGCAACGCGGGTGTGGAGGCGGCCGAGACCGACGTCACACTGCTGCTCAACAATGACGTGATCGTGACCCCCGACTTCCTCGCGCCACTGCTGGACGGTCTCGCCAGGCCGAACGTCTTCGCGGTCGGCTGTAAGTTCCTCAACCCGGACGGGTCGCTGACTCATGCGCTGGGGAATCGGACCTCCGGGCAGTGGCAGGGCGGGCTGCTCTATATCCACCACGAGACCAGGCCCGAGGTGCTCGAGCGGACCTGTCCCCAGTTGTACCCGAACGGTGGGGGCATGGCATTCTGGCGTGACAAGTGGCTCGCGCTCGGCGGGTTCGACCCGCTTTTCCGGCCGCTTTACTGGGAGGATGTCGACATCGGCTATCGCGCCTGGGGGCGTGGGTGGCAGGTGCTGTACGAACCGGCGAGCGCGGTCTATCACGATCAGGGCAGCACCATGGGGCGCCTCCATCGGCCGGCACACATCGAGCTCATGTCCGCCAAGAACGCGGTGCTCTTCGCCTGGAAGGACCTGCTGGACATTCGGCTCTTTCGCCGCGTGATCGCGGCCCAGGCGCGTTGGGCGGCCGACGACGTGCTGATAGGCGGACTGCCAAATCGCACGCGCGCGCTGTGGTGGGCGTTCCGGCAGCTCCGCCAGGCCTGCCGCGCACGGGCGCAGGCGCAGCGCGAGCGCGTGCGAAGCGACGAAGAGATCCTGGCGCTGTCATCCGGAGGCGAGCAGTGAGCGAGAAAGCCCCAGCGGGTCTGCTCCTCACCTTCGCCCGCCGGGGTGAGGATGACGCGATTCTGCAGGCCATCGCACGATTGCGAGAGCACGGCGCGGCCGAGGTCGCGGCCGTCGGCACGCCCGCATCGGCCCCGGCACTGCGCGAGCTCGGTGTTGGCGACATCATCCTCTATGGTGAAGGGCACGGCGCGCGGGCCGTGATCGGCAAGCTGCGCCGGCGACGGCCGCGGACGGCGGCCATCGTCTACTGGGACTCCAGCCTCGCGGGCCATCTCAAGCTGGAAGCGCTGGCGCTGCTGACTGGTGCGAAGCACGTCTTGCGCGTTGCGCCAAACAGTCAAACCGTGACCATAGGCCGGTTCAGGCTTGCGTGGATCGTCTTCTTGAAATGCCTGCTCGCCTGTGTTTGCACGACCACTGCTGCAGCGATCTGCGGGATCGCATTCCTCTGCCTGAGAGCGCGGCAGGTGATCGTAGGAGGTTCGAATGCGGGTCGGGTTTGATGCACGAGCCCTGGTATCGCCCATTCGGTCGGGGGTGGAGCACTATGTTATCAGTCTGCTGGGGGGCTTCGGCGATACCCCCCATGCCCCTGAGGGGATACAGATCATCGCCTATACTGACCGGCCGAAGGGGTATGACACATATGATCTGTACAGCGGAGACGCACCCTTCGGGTACTCCGGCCGCCTACCCGATGGAAGTCTCACACTGCGCGTTGTTCGTGCGCGGCGGGGCTGGCTCCGGGTTGCCTTGCCCTGGCGGCTGTGGCGCGATAGAGCGGACCTCGTCCACCTCCCCAGCACCATCCTCCCGCCGATCCTCCCCTGCCCCGCGGTCGTGACCGTTCATGACCTGGCATGGGCGCGCTACCCCGATACCTACGACCCGGCCGATCTGCGCATGCAGACCCAGGTAGTGCCCCGGTCGATCCGCCGCGCCGCCCACGTGATCGCGGTCTCCCAGTCGACGGCCGACGATCTGGTCGAGATGCTCGGCGTGCCGGCATCGAAGATAACAGTGACCCCGCTGGGCGTCTCGGCGCAGTTCCGGCCCGAGGGCCCGCCGTTAGCTTCGGATGCGTTCCCGGGCGCGGAGCGCCTTGCAGCAGGATACCTCTTGGCCGTCGCCACCGGCGGGCCCCACCCCCGCAAGAACGTGGCCCGCCTGCTCGAAGCCTATGAACAAGTCCGACGGGCGGGGCCAGCGGCGCCACTGGTTATCGCGGGCGGAATCTCTTCGCCTGCGGGGAGGCAGTTCATCTCTCATGCGGCGTCCCTTGGCCTCAGGGATGACGTGGTTTTCGCCGGTTCCGTCGGCGAGTCGGTCCTTCCCTCGCTCTACCGCGGCGCGACCGTCCTAGCCTACCCGTCTCTGTACGAAGGCTTCGGTCTGCCCATCCTAGAGGCGATGGCATCCGGTGTGCCGGTCATCACGTCGGACCGGTCGAGCATGAAGGAGGTCGCGGGGGAGGCCGCTGTGCTCATCGATCCGGAGAACGTGCAAGACCTCGCGTCGGCGCTGAAGAGAGTTCTCTCGGACGGCGGGCTCCGGCAGGACCTGAGGCGGAGGGGCCTTGCCCGAAGCCGGGAGTTCCGCTGGGAGCGGACTGCGAGGGAGACGGCGGCGGTCTACCGACGGTTCGGCAGGGAGCAGGGCTAGAGACAAGACTTCCTGGCTAGAGGTCATCTCAAGAGTCACGTGAGTGCTTGGGGCAAGCTATCTGCAACCTCCTGACGGAGTTTGAGATAGCTTCTGGGTGCTGTCCCTGAACCTCACCCCCCTTCCCCCTCTCCGCGCGGAGAGGGGGCGCAAACGGATTGGGAAGGAACCCTGGGAGACACGGGGTGAGGTTCCCACCGAAACCTTTTGCCCGGCGCCTCCGTATCATCCGGTAGCGGAGCGGTCGGGCGGAGCGAGGCCGTGCGGGACGACTCGGAACTGATCAGGCTATGTCTCGCCGGTCACCGGGACGCGTTCGACGCGCTCGTGGCCCGCCACTACCGCGGGATTTACAGTATGGTCTACCGGATGCTGGGCAACTCGGAGGACGCGGCGGACGTGACGCAGGACGCCTTCGTGCGCGTCTACACCCGCCTCGATACGTTCCAGCTCGACCGCTCTTTTCTCGCCTGGGCACGAACCATCGCCTCGAATCTCTGCATCGACCATCTCCGCCGCCGCGGCACCCCCGCCGTCTCGCTCGATGAGCGCCTGGAATCCGGCCAGCAGCACGCCGACATGGGGCCGGGCGTCTCGCCTGAAGACCAGGTTGAGATCGCGGAGGACTCCCGCCGCGTCCTGGCCGCCGTGCAGCAGTTGCCTGAAAAGCAGCGCGCGGTGCTGGTGCTGCGCCACATCGAGGGACTGAAGCTCGAAGAGATCGCCGAGACGCTTCGCATGCCGATCGGGACGGTGAAGACAATGCTGTTCCGCGGCCGAGAGGCGGTGCGGAAGATGGTTGGGGAGTTGTGATGAGGACGGATATGAACTGTGCGGATGTCCGGTCCCTGCTCGAGGAGTACTTCGAGGGGCTTGTCGTGGACCGGCGGGCCGACGCCATCGCCAAGCATCTGGCGACGTGCCCGGGGTGCGCCTTCGAGCTTCATCAGATAGAGAGGGTTGCGGGCGCGCTGGCCGTCGTCCCGCAAGCTGAGCCGGCGGAGGATCTGCTGAGAACGATCTCGGCCCGGATTGCCGCGCTCCCGGCTCCCCGCCAGGGGAGGGTTGCAGTTGGCTGGCGATGGGTTGGTGTCATGGCGGCGGTCGTGCTCGCGTTTCTCACCGTGGTGAGCTACCTTCTTCCGGTGCTCATCTCCGAGAGCGCGGCGTCGGGCATCGCCGTGATCGGTCCCGTCAGGGAAGCGTCGGTTATGGTCCACGAGTGGTTCGCGGCAGCGCCCGACTTGCTCTTCGCGCTCTGGCTCGCGCTGGGCAAGGTCTGGCAGTGGTTCGCGCTGGCTGCGCGGGCGGCTGCGCCGACACTTGGTATGTATCTCATCGCAGAGATCGGAATCCTTTGGGCTATCGTCTTCGTAGTACAGACTAGAAGCGGCCAGACGCCCGCACGGCAAGCGCTGGTGATCTAAAGGAGGATGGCGCCATGAACAGACTGGACAAGCTGGGAGTCTGGGAAACCAAGAGACGCGGACCAGTGCTTCGGCTGGCGCTGCTGCTGGCGATGGCAGCGGCGGCCATGCCCGGCTTTGCGGGCCAGGTGGATGTGCGTGCCCCCGGTATCAGGATCAGGGCTGGCGAACAGCCCGAGTCCGCGGAGGTGCAACTGCCCGGGGCGACCATCACGGTGCAGCCGGGACAGCAGCCCGCCCCGGCCGGCGATACGATCGACCTCGCGGGCGCCTGGAAGTTCAAGGGTGATTGGCTCGAGAGCGGCGTCGCCGAGGGGTGGCAGAACGTTGCTTACGATGATGCCGGATGGAAGGACCTGCAGGTCCCTGGTGCATGGGAAGACCAGGGGATCATGACGCCCAACCCCCACTGGCCCAGCACGGAGGAGGGCGACGGCTACAACGGCTACGCCTGGTACCGGAAGCACGTCACGGTTCCCGCGGACTGGGCGGGCGCCCCGGTGACCATCGAGTTCGGGGCCATCGGCGACTACGACTGGACCTTTGTGAATGGCACGATGGTCGGTTCGTCGACCTCTGGTGATGTCGTGGGCGAGGCGCGGGAGTACCCGATCCCGAGCGCTGTGTTGAAGCCGGGCGCCGACAACGTCATCGCGGTGCGAGTGCTGAACCAGGGAGGCAAGGGAGGGATCGCAGACGGCCCGGTGGTCCTCAGGAAGGGTG